>Ga0209381_1000948_pt1 | contig 55216 bp, 41 predicted proteins | sample DewCreD2012metaG_FD_184111 | JGI IMG/M metagenome (GOLD analysis project Ga0209381, IMG submission 184111) | Hot spring sediment bacterial and archeal communities from British Columbia, Canada, to study Microbial Dark Matter (Phase II) - Dewar... ... | reverse complement strand
AAGAGGAATTTACCACAGAGGCACGGAGGACACAGAAGAATCTTTATTTTTATCTTGAATAAAATTGATTTTCTGATTACCAATATCAACTTATCAAAATATAGTTAAAAACTCCGTGACCTCTGTATCTCTGTGGTGAATAGTTTTTTCAGTAGACTCATGCAATAGGAGTTATAAATCGTCGAGGTTGCCCTTCGCCAGGCCGATGACGGTATCTGCCGCACCGTAGTACACCCACAGCTCGCGGCCCAGCAACACCGCCCCGCAGGTGAAAACGACGTTGTTCACGTCACCGACGATCTCCCACTCGGTCTCCGGCTGCAAAATCCATTCCGGTTGGCGGGCGATGACGCGCGTGGGATCGTCCAGGTCGAGCAGCGCCGCGCCGAGGCGATACCACAGCTTCTCGTCCACGCCGTGGTAGATCAGCAGCCAGCCTTTGTCCGTTTTGATCGGCTGCGCGCCCGCGCCGATTTTTGCCGTCTCCCACGCGAATTCCGGTTGCATGATGCGGACGTGATCCGTCCAGTGCAGCAGGTCGTCGGAGAACGCCAGGTACATGTCCGGGACGGGCCGGTGCAGCATACAGTAGCGCCCGCCGATTTTCTCCGGGAAGAGCGCGGCGTCCTTGTTGTTGCCGAACAGCGTATCCGGGATGACGACGCCCTGCCGCTCCCAGTGGATGAGGTCGGCGGAGGTCGCCAGTGCGACTTGGGTGCGCGCGCCGTCGTAGGCCGTGTAGAGCATATAGAACGTGTCGCCGATTTTGGTGACGCGCGGGTCTTCGACGCCCTGCGCCTCTTCGGGGACGACGTTGGAGGCCAGCACCGGCTCATCCAGCCGCGCGAAGTGGATGCCGTCGTCGCTCACGGCGTAGCCGATGCACGAACGGTTGGGATCGCCGGGATTGTGCGCCACGGCGCGATACAGCAGGTGGAATTTCCCGCCGTCGTGGATCGCGGCGGCGTTGAGGACGGCGCTCTTTTCCCAGGGCACGGCCTTGCGCGGTGTTATGAGCGGCCCGTTGCCAACGCGGTGCAAGCGTAACATGGTTGTCCTCCTTATGTCAACGGATTGAACGGATGAAACGGATTGGTAAACCTGACAGGTCTCAGAAGACCTGTCAGGTTTGTTTTCACGCATTGTAGCATGTATCCCGGACACTTCAAGATAGTACAGCGACTTCGATTGTTCTTTTACTTGTCGCTGATACCGGATTATGCCTTGGAGCCATTTTGGGATCTACTGAATCCGTTCCGAGCGGAAGGCGCAAACGCGCGCCTCCCGTCCGAAGCGCGCCCGGCAACTTGTACCCGCAAATCCCTCGGCAACTGTTCAACCGATGTAGGGCGAATTGCCAATTCGCCCTACAGGGCTGGATTACAAGAGTTCCCGCAAAAACTGCCCTGTGTAACTCTCTGCCACGCGCGCCACGTCCTCCGGCGTCCCCTCGGCGATGATGTGCCCGCCGGCCTCACCGCCCTCCGGCCCCAGATCGAGGATCCAGTCGGCGTCGCGGATCACGTCCAGGTTGTGCTCGATGACGACGACGGTGTTGCCCATGTCCACCAACCCGTGCAGCACCTTGAGCAGGTTGGCGACGTCGGCGGGATGCAGGCCGGTGGTCGGTTCGTCGAGCAGGTAGAGCGTGCGCCCGCTGGCCTTGCGACTTAACTCCTTCGCCAGCTTGACGCGCTGCGCTTCCCCACCGCTCAACGTCGTCGCCGGTTGGCCGAGCTTGAGGTAGCCCAGTCCCACGTCCGTCATCAGCGTCAGGCGGTTGTAGGCCGCCGGGACGTCGGCGAATAGCCCGGCGGCCTCGGCGATGGACATTTCCAGCACATCGCTGATGGTGTGCCCGCGATACTGAACCTCCAGCACTTCGCGCTTGAAGCGTTTGCCGTGACACGCTGGACAGCGCACCTCCACGTCCGGTAAAAAGTGCATGTTGACCGTTAGCGTCCCCGCGCCCTGGCAGCGCTCGCAGCGCCCGCCCGCCGTGTTGAACGAGAAGTGCGCCGCCGTCAGCCCGCGCGCCTGCGCTTCTGCCGTCTCGGCGAGGGTCTGGCGGATGGGCGTAAAGCTGTCGGTGTACGTCGCCGCGTTGGAGCGCGTGGTGCGCCCGATGGCGGATTGATCCAGCGTGATGACTTTGTCCAGGAACTCCCAGCCGGTGATGGCGTCATGTTCGCCCGGCGGGTCGCCCGCGCCGTAGAACCGCTGGCGCGCCGCCCGGTCGAGAATGTCGAGCATCAGCGACGATTTGCCGGAGCCGGAGACGCCCGTCACGGCGATGAGCAGGCCGAGCGGCAATTCGGCAGTGACGTTCTTGAGGTTGTGCTCGCGCGCGCCGTGGATGACGAGCCGTTTGCCGTTCCCGCGCCGCCGCGCCCGTTTGGGCAACGTCTCGCGCCCGGAGAGCCAGCGCCCGGTCACCGTATCGGCTTGCGCCACCTCGTCCGGCGTCCCTGCGGCGACGATTTCCCCGCCGAACGTCCCCGCGCCCGGCCCGATGTCGATGACGTAATCGGCGGCGCGCATCATGTCCAAATCGTGTTCGATGACGAGGACGGTGTTGTCCAGGTCGCGCAGTTGGCGCAGGACGCGGATCAGGCGGTGTGTGTCGCGCTGGTGAAGGCCGATGGTCGGTTCGTCGAGGACGTAGAGCACGCCGGTCAAGCCGGAGCCGAGCAGCGAGGCCAGCCGCAGGCGTTGCGCTTCTCCGGCGGAGAGGGTGGGGGCGCTGCGCAGGAGCGTGAGGTAGCCCGCGCCCACGTCCACCAGTCGGCGCAGGCGCTCACGCAGGTCGTCGAGGATCGGCGTGATGATGGACTGTTCTGCGGGCGTCACGACGGCAGGCAGAGTTTCCAGCCACGCCGCCAGTTCGGTGAGCGGGATGCGCGAGAGGTCGAGGATAGTTTTGCCGTTCACGGTGACGGCGCGGCTTTCGGGGCGCAACCGGTCGCCGTGGCAATCGGGGCAGGTCTGCGTGATGAGCAGGTGTTCCAGGTCGTCGCGGGAGTCAGGATTGCGGGCATGGTCGGCGTAGCGGCGCATCAGGCCGGTGACGATGCCCTCGAAGTTGCCTTGCCCCACGTTTGTCGGCGGTTTGGTGTCGGGGAAGTGCTGGCGGAAGGGCGCGCCGTAGGTGCCGTAGAGCAGCAGGTCGCGCTGGGCCGGGCCGAGCGTCTCGATGGGCGCGTGGAGGTCGAAGTCGAAGCCGTAGTACTGCCCGGCGTTTTGCAGCGTTCGCCCGTAGTATTGCGCTTGCGCGGCATTCCAGATCAGCACGCCGCCTTCTGCCACGCTGCGCTGTGGGTCGATCAGTTGGCTCAGATTGGCCTGGCGTGTCGTCCCCAAACCGGTGCAGGTGGGGCACGCACCGGCGGGTTTGTTGAAGGAGAAGTGCGCCATGCCCAGCTCTGGGATGGGCGCGCCGCAGTGCGGGCAGGGATAGGTCTCGGTGAAGTCGAGCGTGTCGCCCGCGTCCTCCTGCCCGCCGTTCGCCTCGTTGTCCCAGGCGTCGGAGGTGGAGGGCGGGACGTCGCCGCCGCATACCGGGCATGGCCGGTGTCCCATACGGGCGAAGAGGACGCGCAGGTAGGTGTAGACTTCCGTGACGGTGCCGACGGTGGAGCGCGGGCTGCGGTTGGTGTTGCGCTGATCCACGCTGATAGACGGCGACAATCCTGTGACGCCGTCGATGGGCGGCTTGCCCATGTAATCCACTAGCCCGAGCGATTCCATATACTGACGCTGTCCCTCTTTGTGCAGGATGTCGAACGCCAGCGTGGATTTGCCGGAGCCGGAAAGCCCGGTCAGCACCACCAGTTGGTTCTTGGGGATGCTCACCGTGACGTTCTTCAGATTGTGCAGCCGCGCGCCTTTGACTGTGATGGTGTTGTGCATTGGGTCCTCCGGTTAGAGTAATGAGTAATGAGTAACGAGTAATGAGTAATGAGTAATGAGTAATGAGTAACGAGATGCTCCGTTTCTCTTTACTCTTTACTCTTTACTCTTTACTCTTTACTCTTTACTCATTATACAACCCTGGTGCGCAAGTGGAGGGTTACGCACGAACACCCCGGAATGATTTCCAGGGTGTTCGTATGTGGGGATGGGGATTGGCAGAGTCTGGGGCCGGCCTAAGCTGCCTTGAATTTCCAACCGCTGTATTCCATTCGTAAGTGGGGCAGATGGTTGTTCCATACGTCCGCAGCAGTAACTTCGAGCGGCAGCAGGACCGGCGTTTGATCGGGCAGATTGTTTTCGGTGTAGCCCCACCGGAAGCCGAGCAGCCGTTCAATGGGTTCATTCTTTGAGCGCAGCGGGATCGTTGTCAGGAACGTGTCTGCAGTCCACGTCAATGCCGCATACGGTCCCAGATTGTAACAGGGCGCATCGAAGAGTTGCGGCAGATAGCCGAAATTCGCAAACGGCATATCCAACTCGCTAAACGCTGGCGCGACATCCGTCGAAACGAACGTGTGGGTTTGGGCAATTTGGTCATCATGGCTGTCCCGGTATACGGACGTGATGATCTGTATCCAGCCGCACAGCATACGATAGCCCGAGCCTGCATACTGCTCGATGCGCGCGTGGATGACCGGGTATCCGCGTGATAGTGCGATGTCGAAGTTCAAGCCGGGCAAGGCGTCGAAGCCGACCTTCGCAGGATCGTCATTGACGCCATAGTAAACGGCAACACTGCCCTTGTACCCCTTCAGGGTAAACGGGATCGAGGCGGCGGCCTGATTGTAGAGAGGCCAATCGTTCGTCATCTTATGCTTCTCCGTAGCTGGCTTGGGAATAAACAGGTTGTGGTCGAGTCTGATGCTTTTTGAGCCATTGGCCGAGTTGCGTGAATGTGCGCCCTAACCGCTGCGCCAATGGGCGCGGCCAGCGATTGGGTTGATACGGCTTGTCGGTTTTCAAGTCGTAGGGCAGGCGCTGTGTGGCCACAGGATGGAGCGCTTCCCGGTGTCGCCGGGCAGCATCTGCGCTCAGTATACGGATCTGCAAGGACAAATTTTGCATTGCGGTCCTCCTGACGAAATCGCTGTGCCGGACAGAGCGCCAGGAAACCCTATCCGGCACATTTTTTAGTTAGTGCAGTGCGGCGAGCAGTTTAGCGGCCTCTTCGGGTGTGAGTTGGCCTTCCTGGACCATGCGCAGCACTTGCAGGCGTTCCTCGCGCAGTTCATCTACGGAGGGCATGGGTGGGGTGGGCGCTTCAGACGGCGTCGGGGCGTCAGGCGGGGCCGGTGGCGTGGGTGGAACGGGCGGTTCGGGTGGGGTGGGATACCCACTGGCACGCTGCCAGCGACGCTCGGCGTGTTCGGCGCGCATGCGGGCACGCTCGGCTTCGCGTTCGGCTTCGCGGCGGGCGCGTTCGGCCTCGCGCTCGGCGGCCTGCCGCGCTTTCTCGGCGATGCGTTCGGCGGCGCGTTGGGCTTGCTCAGCGGCGTGTTCGATGTGGCTGCGGATGCGCTCACCGTCGATGTAGCGCAGGCCCTCTTGCAGGCCGGCTTCCAGTCCGGCCATAGCCTGGGCGACGCGCGCTTCGATCATCGGGCCGAGGTCATTCAGCGCATCGAGGAAGCTGAGGTCGATGTCGAAATCGAAGTTGAAATCCCCGCCGTACTCATCCTCATCACCGGCCGCTTTGATCACAATGCGCCCACCGGCCTGCGCCTTGACGAGGGCCGCGCCTTCGCCCAACGCGCCGGTTTTCACGCCGTTTTCCTGATTCAATTCCAGGTCTGGGACGTTGGTGCGCACGCCGCCGCCGGCCTGTAGCTCGAAGCGCACGTTGGGTTCTTCGGGCAGATGGACGACCACGTCGCTGCCGGCGCGCACGATGTACTCCATACCGGCTGTGAAGGGCGGGCTCAGGCGGGCGTCGCCGCCGACGTTTTCGGCGGTCAGCCCCTGGCTTACGCCCTCGGCTCTCAGGTTGCCGCCGACGCTGCCGACGGAGACTTCGCCGGACACGTCTTTAAGGCGCGCGTTCCCCGCCACCGACGTGACGGCGACGTTCTCCGCGACTTGCTCGACGCGCAGGTTGCCGTAGACACGCTGGAGGGTGAGCGACCCGATCTCGGCCAGCGTCGCGTTGCCGTTGACCGTGTCGATGACGAGGTCGCCGCCCACGCCCTTCAGCTTGAGGTTGCCGCGCGCTGCCTTGATCGTCAGGTCAACGTGGCTGGGGCAGGTGAGCAGGCAATTGCCGTAGGTCTCGATGACCAGCGCGCCCTCTGTCTGGGTGATGACGGCTTCCTTTTCCGGGCCTGGGGTCTTGACGACAAGGGCGAGTTCCTCTCCGCTCTCAACGGTCAGGTTGCCCCGGCACTCCGAGACGATGACGTGGGTTCCTTCGGTGAGTTCAAACGTTTGGGTTGTCATTGCTTTTTTTCTCCTTTTTTAGTTTTCTTCAAGAAGCTGGAGCGCCTCTTCCAGGCTGATCTCATGGCGGGCGAGACGCTCCAGAATCTCTTGATGGTGGGCCGCATCGACGGCGGGTTTCGGTGGAACCGGCGGCATTGCAGGCATAGGCGGTGCAGGCGGGACAGCCGGCATCGGCGGGGCCGGTGGTGCAGCGACGCGCTTGCGCTTCAACGCGCGGATGATCTCATCCAGGCGGTTGCGCACGGTGGGGTAGGAGATGCCGAGTTCATCCTGCACGCAGTTGAGCTTGCCCTCGCAGAGCAGAAAGATTTCCACAAAAGCGCGTTGCTCCGGGATGAGTTGCGAAAGGCGGTCCATAGCGAACTGACCGCGAATCTCCGCCCCGCACGTGCGGCAGACTAATTGACTGACGTGTAAATCATCGTGACAGACTGGACATTCGGTAGGCACCGGGTACATTGTTTCATCTCCTTTAGATTTTTAATCTGTATATTGAAAATTATAACATATCACTTAATTTTGTCAATAGGTTTCGTGGGGGAATTGTCCGAAAAGCAAACAGCCTCGGAATCATTCCGAGGCTGTTTATAATTGCAGAAAGGGCTACGCCGTTGCCGAACGGAGGTGGACGGCTTCCGTTAACGCCGTCTGTAAACTGTACTGGGCGTCTAAGCGAATTGAAGTTCAGGGATTCGCAATATTCTGGCCTGTACCGACTCCATAATTGAATCCCGGATGAAATGACTGGCATCCAGGATTTCAATCCCGATAATTTCTCCCTGATCATTCAATTCTACAGTGATATTAGGCCCTAATTCGACGCTACCCATTTCAGGTTCATCCGAAATGTTCAGGTGCAAAATATCGTCTTTTTCAAAGTATATCATTGAGTCTACTGAAAAAACTATTCACCACAGAGACACAGAGGTCACGGAGTTTTTAACTATATTTTGATAAGTTGATATTGGTAATCAGAAAATCAATTTTATTCAAGATAAAAATAAAGATTCTTCTGTGTCCTCCGTGCCTCTGTGGTAAATTCCTCTTTTTGCAGTAGAGTCATCATTCGATTTTCACTCATGGGTAAACCTGCCTGTTCTGAGCCGAAAATTGATTTGCTGACGTGTTGTCACATGAATGGTTACAGGAGTGATTGTCCCCGGTTCAACACGGGATCATCACCAATACGTCATCCGTGCGTCCTATCACAACTGAACGTCCGGTCTCGGTGTCCATATACCATTCGTTTGAGTATCGCACAATGGGTTCAATTTTGTCGAATTCGAAGCCACGCAATTGCGCCCGATAATGCATGTAGTCCGTCCAAATTATCACGGGTTGTGATTCTCACATCGGCGGTCCCCTCAATCTCCCATTTGAGTTACTCTATTTATAGTATAAGATTGTTGTGTGAATCCGTAAATCCGAATCGCCGTTCTCTTAATCCGTTTCATCGGTTCAATCCGTTGACGATTGTTAGGGTATGCTATGACCGTCATATACGTTATCGAAAATCTGACTAAGGTTTACCCCAAGCAAACCACCCCGGCGAACAAGGATATCTCGTTCGAGATCCGCCAGGGTGAGATTTTCGGCTTCCTGGGCGACAACGGCGCGGGCAAGACGACGCTCGTGCGGCAGATGGTGAACCTGTGGAGCGGTCCTTCGATGGGATAACCGGTGTCTTCACCGTGCCCACGTTGTCAGGGGAGACGAGCAGCGGTGCAGTGTCGTACGAACCGTTATTGCTCTTTTAGCTGTTTTGTTCTATAATGTTGTATAGTACCGATTAATGATAGGTCAGGTACTTGTGATTACTTCATCGGGCGCTTACTACCCTCGTAGCTCGCTCTAGGAAAACCGGCTTCTCATTTATCATAGGTACGGCTTACTTTCCTCAGATCAGACGAACTTTAGTGTAAGGAGGTGGCAAGATGAAATGGGCAGACGATTCTGGACGATGGCTTAGACTATGTTCTCTACTGACTCTGTTGGGATTGCTTTCCGGTCATTTCTCTCTCCCCGTGCCTCCGGTCAAGGCTGGCATTGCCCCGACCCTTTTCTCTTTTATTACAGACCCAGTGCATGCGGATGTGCCAGACGGTGTGGGTGAGACAGACCCTCAGGCGCAGATAGGGCCATTCCTCAATGATTACCTGGCGCCTGCTGGCGTCCCGGAAGTTACCCCGGCTGCGGTGCAGGAGATCAGCGGCGCCCATCCGTGGATTTGGATTCTGTGTAAATTCTCGGACTATCCGGGCGAACCGGCGACACCTTCCTACTTCGCAGGGTTGCGTGATGCTTTGATCCCCTATTTCGAGGAAGTGTCGTACAACAAGGCTACCATCGCCGGCAGTGGTGTGGTCACCCACTGGTATCAACTTCCCAATCCCCTTTCCTATTACCAGGGCAGCTCAACTTATCAGAATTTGACGCGAGCCGCGCAGGATTGTACGGCTGTCGCCGATGCGGACGTTGATTTCCGCAATTACTATGGCTTGAACCTTATGTTCAACGAAAGATTGAGTACAAGTTTTGCTGGAATTACCACACAGATCAGTATGACGCTGGATGGCGAGCAGCGATGGTGGCCCAGCGTTTTTATCGGCGATAACCGAACCCCGCCATCAGGGTATTTCAACAAAGAACTTAACGTGCATGAAATGTACCACGGTTTTGGCCTGGGACACTCTGCTGTGCGCGATCAAAATTGGGCTGTCACCGACGTCAATTCTTGGGATCCGGTCGGCATCGGTGCTTGTATGTTCAGCAGTTGCGAACCCCACCACATTCCCGCGCCGCAGAAGGATGAATTGGGCTGGATAGACGCCGACAAGACCTACACCGCCACCCTGGTCACTCAGACGATCACCCTGGAGGCGCTGGCCCTGCCACAGACGAACAACTACCTTATGGCGAAAATCCCCATGGAGAGCGACCATTTCTACACGCTCGAGGCGCGGCGTAAGGCAGGCGCCGATACCAAAGTGCCCGGCCCGGCGATTATCATCCACGAAGTGGATTGGTCGCCGCCCTGTGCGCCTGGCGACCTCACCTGCCCCAACGGACACATCCGCCTCGTACCTGTGCCCGGCCTGGCTGATCCGTCGGGGACGGGCGCGATGTGGACCGTGGGCAAGGTCTTTACCGACACTACCTACGGTATCACGGTCACGGTGGTCGCTTCGACCACGACCGGTTTCGAGGTACAGATTGAAACCCGCCCGGCTGTGAACACGATCCTCTATGTAGACCATGACGCTGCCGGCGCCAACAACGGTACATCCTGGACAGATGCCTTCACCGACTTGCAGGCCGCATTGAGCGCCGCCTCACCCACCGGCTTTGATACCGTCGAGATCTGGGTGGCGGAGGGCACCTACAAGCCTACCGGCGACTCAAGTCGCACGGTCAGTTTTGGCTTGAAAAACAACGTCTTTGTCTATGGCGGCTTTGCCGGAACCGAAACGGATCGCAGCCAGCGCGATGTCGCGGCGCATCCCACCATCCTGAGCGGCGACCTGCAGGGCAACGACAACGCCAACATTGACCCGGCCGAGGCCACCCGCGCCGACAACAGCTACCACGTCGTGCGCGATGCCGGCGGCACAGCTTTCAGTGTCCTGGATGGCTTCATCATCACGGGTGGCAATGCCAATGCTACGAGCGGGGAACAGAGCATGGGCGGCGGGATGTTCAACACAGGCACAGGAGCAATCCTGCAGAACATCACCTTCAGGCAGAACACCGCGGAGAATAATGGAGGAGGGCTGTATAACTACTATGGCAAGCCGACGCTGGACAATGTGACCTTCCTCGGCAATAAAGCCTACTATGGCGGCGGGATGTACAGCACCAGCAGTGAGTCTTTCACCCTCACCGATGTGGCCTTCCTCGGCAACGCAGCTTTCAACGCCGGCGGGTTATATGCATCGGGGACTGCTCTCACGTTGGTCAACGCCGTTTTTAGCGGCAACGCGGCTGACTATAGCGGCGGTGGGATCATCAACAATGTTACGCTGCTCACGCTCATCAACGCAACCTTCAGTGCCAATACTGCCATCCGCTACACTAATAGCCGGGGTGGTGGATTGAGCAATTCCAGCGGTAGGACCGTTGCCATTGCCAACAACATCTTTTGGGGCAATCAGGCCACTGCTTATCATTACACCGACACCGCAGCCCAGATTTACAATGAGGGAACCGTCTCCGTCACCTATAGCCTGGTCCAGGGCGGCGTCTACACCGGCACCGGCAATATCAGCAGCGATCCTCTGTTTATGGATGCCAATGGCGCCGACAACGTCACCGGTACGGCAGATGATGATCTGCGGCTGCAAAATACTTCCCCGGCGATTGATGCCGGCGATAACGACGCCGTACCGGCCGGCATCACCACCGATCTGGACGGCGCCCCGCGTTTCGCGGATCATCCCCAGGCCGATACCGGTCACGGCACGCCGCCGATTGTGGATATGGGCGCGTATGAAGCCGCGAAGCCGGCCAACCATGCGCCCAACACACCGACCAACCCCACGCCCGCCAACGGCGCGACGAACGTCGGGACCATAACCGTTCTTTCCTGGGACGGCGGCGACCCGGACGGCGATCCCGTCACCTACACCGTGGCCTTTGGGACAAGCAGCCCGCCGCCCGTCGTGGATAGTGTCACGGTCACCGACTACAACCCCGGCACGCTCGGGTACAGCCTCACCTACTACTGGCAGATCACTGCTACGGATGGCCTGAGCACCACCGGCGGCCCGCTTTGGTCGTTCACGACCGCTCCGCTGCCGCCGGGCGACTTTGGCAAGACCAGCCCGATCAGTGGCGCGACCGGCGTCTCCACTTCGCTCACGCTTGCGTGGGGCGCCAGCAGCGGCGCGACCTCGTATGAGTACTGCTACGACACGAGCGATAACGATACCTGTGACGGATCGTGGGCATCCGCCGGCGCGAATACCGGCGCGGCGCTCTCCGGCCTGGGCAATAACACCACCTACTACTGGCAGGTGCGCGCAGTCAATGACGGCGGCACGACCGAGGCCGACGGCGGAACGTGGTGGTCGTTCACGACCGTCGTAGCGCCGCCGGGCGCCTTCAACAAGAGCGGCCCGGCCAACGGTATGACCGGCATCTCGACCTCGCCCACACTCTCGTGGGGCGCCAGCAGCGGCGCGGCTACGTATGAATACTGCTACGACATGACAAACAATGCCACTTGCGATGGGACGTGGACTTCGGTGGGGGGGAGTACCAGCGTTGGTCTCTCTGGGTTACTCACCGACACCACCTACTATTGGCAGACCCGCGCAGTCAACGCGGGTGGGACAACTTACGCTGATAGCGGGACATGGTGGTCGTTCACCACCACGAGCGGGGTCGTTGTCAACCACGCGCCCAACACGCCGACCAACCCCGCGCCCGCCAACGGCGCGACGAACGTCGTGACTACGACCACGCTCACCTGGAGTGGCGGCGACCCGGACGGCGACCCCGTCACCTATACCGTGGCCTTTGGGACGAGCAGCCCGCCGCCCATTGTGGCCAACGTGACAATGGCCAGCTACAACCCTGGGGTGTTGGCGGAGGGTACGCTCTATTACTGGCGCATCACGGCGACCGATGGGATGAGCACTACCGTTGGCCCGCTCTGGTCGTTCACCACTGTCGGTGGAAATTACTTCATCTATTTGCCGCTCGTGTTGCGGAATCACAGTGACCGGCCCCAACGCCTGATCGTCTTTGAAGCATTCTTGAGCCTCTCTTGCGGTTTTTGTCAGACAGCGGCGCCGATCATTGACGATCAACTCGTGCCCGAATATGCCGGCCGTCCTGTGCTCTTCCTGGAACACAATGTTGATGTCAATACCCCGCGTCGGTCGCGCTGGTGGGATGGATGGGCTGTTGGCGGGACGGTCGGCTACCCGCTGGTGATGACCGACAGTGGCAACCAGGTGGCCGAACGCCTCACCAGCGGTACCGACTTCTACACGGTCTATAAAACAATGGTTGACGCGGCGTTGGCCGTGCCGGAAGGCCAGGCTGATATCCAGGCTACTGCCGTCCGCACGGGCGATGTGGTTAATTTCACGATCAATGTCACCAATCGGGGGAGTGTAACGCTAGGCCCAAGCAACAGTGCGACTGTCTGGGTTCTGGTTTATGAGCAATCGGCCAGTGGCCCTGTTGCCGATGGCCTGACGCAACGTTACGTGCGCGCCCAGGTTTCCCAGGCGTTGAGTGCCAACCTGGCCCCGAATGGCAGCGCGCAGTATATTTTGACGGTGGACACGCTCAGCGGTGTGGATTGGAGCAAGATGCACGCCGTTGTTATCGTGGACTACAAGCCCAATCCCTCCATGCGTCCTTACAACACCTATCAGGCGGTAGCGGTGAACATCCCGTGAGTTGAGCGTGTTTAGCTCGACGCGCTCGCATACCGCTGCAACCCTGTGCGGAACAAGGCCGTCGCGCCGGCGAAGAACGCCAGCGCCAGCGCGACGGCCCCCGCGAGCATCCCGGCGGGCAGATCGCCGCTGAGCGCCTGCGCGGGGATCGTCGTCATCACGCCCACGGGGACGATCCACGTGAGCACCAGGCGCAGCCAGCCGGGGTAGAGGCCCACCGGATAGCGCGCCATCTGCAACAGCGCGTTGAAGAGCCACGTGAACAAAAAGCCCGGACTCCAGAAGACCAGCGCGCTGAACGCCAGCAAAATCGCGTAGAGGATGAGCAGCCCCGCCGCCATCCCGACGACGAAGGCGAGCACCCGACCTGGCGTGAGTGTCTGCCCCATTTGCGCCATCCCCGTCCCCAACACGCCGAGCGCCAGGAGCAAATCCAGCAGCGCCAACGGGCGCCAGTGCCGGAAACTGGCGAGGAACTGCACATCCACCGGGCGCAGCAGCGTGAAGTCGAATTGCCCCGTCCAGACCTCACCATCCATCCCCGCCAGCGCCTCCAGGCTCGGCCCGATGAACAGCCCGCGCAACGCCCCCAGCGTCAGGTAGACGCCCAACAGCGCCAGCGTCGAAGCCAGCGTCCACCCGCGCAGCGTCTCCACCTGGCTGAACAGCACCACAATGCCGAGCACCCCCGTCCCCAGGTTCAACACCGAATACAGCAGGCTGATCCAGAAATTCATCCGGTAGGCCAGCACGTCTTGAAAGGCGATGACGATAAAGCGTTTGATCAGTTTAAGGTAATGCATAGTTCCTCGCTATTGAGAGTTTGATAGTCGGGTAGTCAGATAGTCAGGTAGTCGAGTAGTCGGGTAGTCGGGTAGTCGAGTAGTCGGGTAGTCAGGTAGTCGGGTAGTCAGGTAGTCGGGTAGTCGAGTAGTCAGATAGTCGAGTAGTCGAGTAGTCGGGTAGTCAGGTAGTCGGGTAGTCAGGTAGTCAGATAGTCAGATAGTCAGATAGTCAGGTAGCCATTAGTCGGATAGTCACATTTGACTACAAGACTAACGACTATTCGACTACAAGACTACAAGACTACAAGACTAACGACTATCCGCCGACAGCGGAGTACCGCTTCACGCCCATCCGCCACATCACGCTGAAGAGCGCGAGGGCGACGGCGAGCCAGCCGAGCTGGAAGGCGAATCCCGTGAGGATGCCGGCGGCGTCCAGTTGGCCGGTGAGGATTTCCACGGGGAAGCCGACCATGTAGCGGAACGGCAGCCACGTCGCGGCCTGGCGCAGGATGTCGGGCAGCAACGCCGTCGGTGCGACTTGGCCCGCGAGCAGGAAGATCAGCGCATCCTGGAGCGCCAACAGCGCGTCGGCGCGCGTCGCCCAGAAGGCCAGCAGCGCCAGCCAGTAGCCCCAGAAGAAGCGCAGCGCCCACGCGAGCGCCAGCGCCGGGACGAACGCCAGGCCATTTTGGAGCGTCACGTGCAGTTCCGGGCGCAGCCACAGCGCCAGTACTGCCGTTACCGGGACGATGAAGAGCATGTAGACGACTTTGCCCGCCACTTCCGACGAGAGCGCGTCGAACACTGGCGAGAGCGGGCGCAGTAGCAGCGAGTTCATCCCCCCGTAGCGGATCACGTCGCCCACCGTCCAGTTGGTCTGCGAATACGTCAGTTGGTTGACCACAATCAGGATGAGGTAATAGGCCACGAACTGCCCGCGCGAAAATCCTCCCACCGTCCCCCCGCCCGCCGCCGTCGACCACACGAAGAGGTAGATGAGCGGCGGAATCATCCAACCGAAGGCCAGCAGGAAGAAGAAACTGCGATGCTGCACCCAACTCAGCCATGTTTTCTTGATCAACGCCCATCCGCCGCGCAGGTTTACCTGTGGCAGCGTGATGCGTGATCCGTGATGCGTGCTTCCTGCCTCTTGCCCCTTGCCCCTTGCCTTCTGCCCCTTGCCTCTTGCCTCCTGCCCCTTGCCTCTTGCCTCCTGCATCATACCGCCTCCTCCTTGACCACCGCGTATTTCAGCCACACGAAGTCGCCTTCGATGTTTTTCACCTCCAGCAGGCGCAGGGGAATGATGCCGTCTTTCGTTTCCAGGTCGGGCGCGACGAACATCGAACGCGGAGATGTGCCGCCCACCAGGCATGGGTTGAGCAACACGCTGACCTCGTCAACCAGCCCGGCGCGCAGCAGCGCCCCGTGAAGCACGCCGCCGCTGTCGGTGCGGACGACTTCAATGCCGTAGCGGGCGTGCGCCTCTTCCAGCGCCGCGCGTAGATCAACCTGTTCCTCGCCTGCGATGATGACATCCACGCCCAGGCTTTTGACCGCTTCGATGGACTCCGGCGGCGTGGCGCGCGAGCAGAGCAGCGTCACCTCGCCCCACCACTCGCTCTGCTGCATTTGCCGCCAGCAGTGCAGACGACCGCGGCTATCAACGACGAGCAGGCGTTGCAGACCCGGCGCCTTCTCCGGCGGCGGTACAGCCTGCGCTGCGGGCGAGTCCGGTTCGGGATACGCGACCAGCATCGTGGTGCTGCCGGAGAGCATCGCATCCAGTTTCCAATCCGCGATCATGCGGTAATAGAGGAAGCTGTCATCCAACATCCAATCCATGCGTCCGTCCACGCTTACTTCAGTATGCAAAATCACTTTGGGCAGCATATCACACCTCCACCTTCCCTTCTTGATAGATTTGATCAATGACCGCTTCGATGGGCGGGTCCTCGACGGAGAGATCCACGACGGGCAGCGTATTCAACAGATGCGCGGTGATGGTCGGCGTCATCGCGCGGGGGACGCGGAGCGTCAAATGACCGTTCTCTTGTTCGACGACATCTGCTTCCGGCGGTAGGGCGGCTTGACCATTTGCCCCACTGAGCGCCAGCCGGATCAGCTTGAACGGCGCGAGCTTCTCCGCCAGCCCGTGCAGCGCGCCGTCGTAGAGCAGTTGCCCGTGGTGGATGAGGATCACGCGCGGGCACAGCGCCGTCACGTCGGCCATGTAGTGGCTGGTGAGGATGACGGTCACGCCGCTGCGCCGGTTGTACTCCGCGAAGAAGCGCCGCAGCCGCGCCTGCATCGACACGTCCAGCCCCAATGTCGGCTCGTCGAGGAAGAGCACGTCCGGGCGGTGGAGCAGCCCGGCGACCAGCTCGCACTTCATCCGCTCGCCCAGGGAGAAGTTGCGGACGGGCTTGGTGAGCAGTTCCTCCATGTCCAACAGCGCCACCAATTCGTCCAGCGTGCGCTTGAACTCGGCGGGCGGCACGTGGTAGATGTCACCGAGCACGTTGAAGCTATCCAGCGGGGGAATGTCCCACAACATCTGGCTCTTGTTGCCGAGCACCATGCTGATGCGCCGCAGGTAATCGTGCCGGCGCTCCCACGGCGTGAAGCCGAGCACCCGCACCTCTCCCGACGTCGGGTGCAGCAGCCCCGACAGCACCTTGAGCGTCGTCGTCTTGCCGGCCCCGTTCGGCCCGATGAAGCCGACGAACTCCCCGCGCGCGATCTCGAAGCTGACGTCGCGCACGGCCTCCACGTCCCGGTAGACGCGATGCACCAAACTCTTGAGCGCCGCGCCCACCCCCGCCTCCCGCTCCGGCACGCGGTACGTCTTGCGCAGATTTTTCACGACAATTTGCGATTCACTCACGTTTCCTCCTTGACTTGGTGATGGGGAACTGGTAATTGGTAACCGGTTACTAATCCCTAGTAACCGGTTACTAATCCCCAGTTACCGATTACTAATCCCCAATTACTCTATTTTCATTCTACAACCCTGGTGTGCAAATGGAGGGTTGAAATCCCTGCTACCCATGTTACAGTTTCCCCGATATACCTTATAGATGGAACGCGCGTGCCATACGATGACCCAAGAGTATCAAACGTACCTGGATGTTTCGAGTGAAGTTCCCGATGCGGACCTGGCGCGGCAGGCTCAGGCCGGTGAGCGGGCGGCGTTCGCGGCGCTCTACCGGCGCTATCTGCCGAGGGTCTATCGCTACTTCTACGTCCGTACCGGCGCAGTACAACCCGCCGAAGACTTGACGTCGCAGACGTTCATGGCGGCGCTGGAAAGCCTGTCCCGGTACCGTGAGCGTGGCACGTTCGCTGCCTGGCTCTTTGCGATTGCGTCACGGCGCTACGCCGACGCTTGCCGCACCCAGGCCGCTGTTCCGCCGGAGGGTGCGGGCGAGGCGTGGGATCCGCCCGATCCGGCCCCGTTGCCGGAGACAGTGCTCGTCCACGCCGAGCGAATGGCGAATTTGGCGCAAGCTTTGCGCGCATTGTCGCCCGATCGGGCGCAGGCCGTCGCTTTGCACTTTTTCGGTGGCCTGAGTTACAAAGAGACGGCGCGGGCGATGGGGCGCAGCGGGATCGCGGTCAAGTCGTTGATCAATCGCGCGTTGCGGGATTTACGGGAGAGGTTGGACAATGGATAAGGACAAGATGGCACAAACGCTATACGCTCTGGCCGAGGAAACCCGGCCTGGCGCGGCGTTTGCCGGACGCCTCGAACGCGACGTGCTGGCGCGCTGGAACGCTACGGAACTGGCTCGAGACCTCCGACCTGAGAGGAGGCAAGCAATGTTCAAAAGATTCGCTTTAGCGGCGATGGCTGCGGCCGTCGTTTTGGTTGGAATATGGGCCTGGCCTTTGTTGCCCGGCAACCGGAATAAACAGGATTTACCGTTGCTCCCGCGCCTGGCCTCGGCGTCTGGCGGTGGGGATATGGTTGGCGATGGGTTGCTTTCCGGCGCGGAACTGCTGCTGGGCGTTGAATTGCCCGCAGCGCCCGAGCGCGCGCCGGTCTACAACGTCACGGAGAACGTCCCCAACACGCCCGACGCGGCGCTGGCCTGGGCGCAAGCGTTTGGCCTGCCCGATCCGCAGGTTTACCGCGATCCGCGCGATCCGGAGTCGTTGGTGGTGATGGGCAGTGACGGGCGGACGCTCACCTTCCGCTTTGCCGGGTCGATGGGCGGCATCCACTACGGGAACGATGCCGCAGTGGGGGCGACCGGCGACGCGCTGTCCTTTGAGCAGGCGTCGGAGATTGCGGTCGCTTTCCTGCGTGCGCACAACGTGCTGCCTGAGCAGTATCGCCTCACGCCTTCAGAAGTTTATGGCAGCCGGCCCGACGAGTCTTTTATGGCGTTCGACGTGACGGTGGAACTGGCAGGGCACCCCCTTATCGGCGACGCGGCAGTGATGCATGTGGTGGTCAACGCTGCTGGAGAAGTGCAGTACGCGCACATTCTCCCGCTGAGCTTTGAGCCGTTGCACGACTATCCCGTCGTCTCGGCGCAAGAGGCATGGGACGCATTGCTTTCTGGTAAGGCGTTCCGTTTGGAGACGAATCAAACTTCCCGCGCCCGATCGGGTATCCGTGTGTTCCTTCGTCCGGGTCCCGCACGCGCCGTGGGAGAAAGCGTGACCGTTCAGGGATGGGTGCATATCCTCCAACCGGAGCAGTCCGGGCAGCCTGTGTGGGCGCAAGTGACCACGCGAGATGGTTCACGCTTCTTACTCAGCGATATCCCCAACGCGGACGCATTGACGCGTATCGGCTATAACGACATCGAGGTAGGCGGCCTGCTTATGGAGAACCTTGGCCCCAACGCCTGGCGATTGGCGGTCCAAACGTGGGAGGTCGTACCGGCGACGAATCAGGCGCCTCTCCAATCCCTGGTGGGGACGTTGCAGCGCGAAGGTGACACGGCCTGGCTGGTAGATGATAACGGCGCGCGCTATCCCTTACCAGACCCACCCGCCGAGTTGGACGACGGCGCGCGCATCGAAGTCGCCGCTCCTGCCGATTTCGAGCCTGGCGCTCCGCTGGACTGGCAGTACCTCAGCACGCCGCCCTATGCCGAGCAGTCTGCGGTAACGCAGATGAGTGGCAGCACGGTCAGCGTGGTGGTGCAGCCGGAATCGGCCGGCGAGATGCCTACGCCGGAAGCACCCTTCGCGCTAGGGCAAACGGTGGAACTGACCGGCGTGGTGGCCGCCACATTGCTCCGAGAGGGCGAACGGGAGTGGCTGGATGTGTCTCTCGTTCGTATTCCCGGCGTGGAGTACGATTATCCCTTGAGCGGTACGGATGCGGTGATGCAGGCGTTGGCGCAACTAAATCGCCTGCACGCGCGCATCCAGGGGCAGATCGTCTCGACCGATGATCCACGCGCGTTGTACGGGCAGGTGATCGAGGTCACTTCAGTGGAAAAGCTCTGGCCCGAGGAGCAGCGCTATGTGTTTATAGGCCACGTTGCGCAAGAAACCATAGATGGGCAAGACGTGGCAGTGTTGACCGAATGTGGTCGCAATGCGCGTTACGTCCTGGAGTTGTTTTTTGCCGGGACGCCCCAAGATTTTCTGGCGCATGTGACGGAAGAGCGACAAGTCCGTATCGAGGGCGTCCTTCGTCCAGGAATGATGTCAGCCGGTCTACCGATCGTGCGTGTGGATGGTATGAGCAGCGGCGGTGAAATTGATCGTTTGCCCTGCGCCGCGCCAACGCCGTTGAAACCCGGCCCGGAGGTTGTTGAACGCGATAATCACCTCGAACGCACGCTGCAAGCCGCCTTCACCGTAGACCGTGTGGAACTAACCTATTACTACGAACCCACCTACGCCTCCACCTCCCCCTCCCGGTCTACCGTCTACCGTCTACCGTCTACCCTGATCCAACCCGTCTGGCGTTTCTCCGGCGTCAGCGGCGATGGGCTGACTCGCTTCACCGCTTACGTGCAAGCCGTGCGGGAGGATTACATCGCCGATGAGGTGACGGAGTAAGTAAGGAGGTTCCCCCCCTTAATCCTCCCGGGGGGGGGCGAAGACTCGGAGGGGGAGCTAAGATAGGACGGCTCAATGGGAAAAGTGTCGGGGTGGGGTGTGTAAAAAACATCTCACCCCGATTACCTGTAGATTTCCACAGTAGACACCGCCTCGACGTTCCGGTACACTGAAAGTGTGCGCGATATTGGACGGGAACATTTCGTATAGAAAATGCGTCATAGCTTATGGCGGAGTTCAATCCGTTTCATCCGTTGAATCCGTTGACCGTTTTTGAGGAGGGTCGATATGCAAACACAAAGCTCAAAGTCGAATCTGGTGACAACCTTGCTCTTGCTTTTCCTGGGCGCGCTGCCGCTGATTGTCTTGCTGTTGGCGTTGCCGTGGCTGCCAGGCTAAAGTCAAGCAGGGAAGTAGCTATGATACCGGATAAGGCTCGTCTTTTTCGGGTGTTGACGTTCTCGGGACCGGGATCGCTGGCCGTCGCGCATATCGTTGCCGTGGTTGCCGTGCTCTCGTTTGGCCGCAGAGCCGGCGCTTATCCTTTACATCCGGTCGGAGTAGTGCTCTATGGAGCGGTGGCGCTGCTGGCTGGACTTGGACTGTTCCTGCAATCTCGTCAGATTGGCGCTTCACATTTTGCGCCCCTACTCTGGCTTTCTCTGCCGGCGTTGCTCAGTTTTTTGTTTTGGATCGGTTTGGGTGGGCCTTTTGCGCCGTATGATCCACATGATTCCGACCTGATGTGGTTCTCCTATCTGACCTTTGCGTTTCTCTTCGTGTTGATTGCAATGGTCTATCGTTCCTTCGCCTATTTGATCGCCATGTGTGTGATTCAGGCTGTGCTTTACTCATGCACTTCTACGCTTCCCGCGTATGTGCATGACTACTCTGCGGTGGGCGTATGGGGCGAGCATCCGGAGATATTGACGGCGTTCATGGCGGTTTACTTTGTGGGCGCGCTGTTGTTGTTGCGAAAGAGAATCGCCGGTGGGGCTGTGCCCGGCTTATGGCTGGCCGCAGTCCTCTCCGGTGGGGTAGGCGGCGCTTTTTTGTACAAGATGCTGACCTGGCTTCCGGTCAACGGCGCATATTTGGGATGGGTGAGTGTCAATACTTATGTTCCCGACCTTGCCTGGAACTGGACTCGCACGCTGGCAGAGTTTGCCGCAGCGGCCTCGGTGATTGTCGCTGTCTTGTCCGGTATATGGCTGGGGCACCAACAGGTGAAGTCGCGCTTGCTTGCGCAGAATATGCGGATCCGTCGCGTCGAATTTGGAACGGACGTAAGGTAAACGTGATCGTAACGTCAAGCAAACGGCGCAAAGCCTGGTTATGCTGAGGAACGTCAGACTAACGACTAAAATAAGGAGGGCGTTATGACAATCGAGACGTCGTCTAAACCACGCCGAAGCGGACGTTGGCTGCTGGTTGCGGCCTTGGTGTTGGGTGGATTGCTGTTTCTGGGACAGTATCTGGTGTTGGCCGTAATGCATGGACTGCGCCTGGTCGGTTCACCCACGATGCCCATCGCCACACTGGATTTTGCCTACCTGTATCCGCTTGACCTGCTCTTCTCCAATCCCGTCGTCTTCTGGCTGAGCTGTGTGCTGGTTTTGGCGTTGGTGATGTTGGCCTGGGCATGGGGACATCCCAGCCGGGCGGCGCGGCTGGCTCTACTCTTGGTGATGCTGGCGGTCGTGGTGACGCCCCTGGTGTGGCGCTATCGCCCGGCGGTGAAGGCGCAACCGGGCGTGACGATGCGTGTGCTGACGCTGCCTACCTTTTGGGAAAGCCCGTCCAGGGGGTTCGCCATCGGTGCGGAAGTGCAGCGCTGCGCCTATGCGCTGCGTGGCTGGGACGACGATGGCAACTTGTACTACACCGAGACTTGCGGCCAGCAGGTGTCCGAGTGGCAATACTCGCCCGCCTCGGATACCCGCACGCGCTTGAGCGTATCTCCGCCTGCTGATATGCACCAGCAAGCCGCGAGCCGTCCTGTAGATTGTGTCACGGCCAGTATCCCCGGCGATCCACAATTACGGCTTTCGGTTCGTGAACCGGTGCTGCGCTCGCCTGACGGCGCGTGGGATGCGTTTATCGCCAGGCACGTCTATGGGCCGGAGGATGTGGTCGTCGTCGCCGCCGGAGGGCAGGATTTGTGAGTGGACCGCGCCACGACTATCTTTACCTCGGCCTGGGATTGTTCCTCGTTTTACTGGCGGCGTGTTCTACACCTGCTGCTGTGCCTCTCGTTACGCCGCCGCTCGAAACCGCAGAACCGCTTACGTCCAATATTGTCACCCCTGCGCTCACTTTCGAGGAATACCCAATCATCAGCGCCGACGAGGATAATCCCTTCCATTTCGAGTATTACGACCACCGCCTCACATCCGACATCCTCGACGTGCGCCGTTACTGGCGCAGACCGCGGCCGGCGTCACAGGATGTGACGATAGGGGATGCGGTTTATCGTGTCGAGTCCGATTTGACCACAGCGACGGTCTACAATGGCGATACGGCAGTGTATACTTACACTTTCGACGGGATATGGTCGTCGCTGATAGCGCAGCGATTGTCCGAGTGGGAGGGTCAATGGGTGCTCGAAGTGCTGCCCGGCCAGGTCATTGTCGCCGGCGAAAGCCTCAACGCGCGTCTGGGATACGACGAGATTTTCGAGTGGCGATTGTTAGCCGGCAGGCCATTTTTCTTCTTTAGCACCGCGGATGGCGTTGGTCTATCTTATGACGGTCAGGTGTTGCCCTACCGCTATGACGAAGTGCCGCACTATCTGTGTTGCGAACCGGCTTTGGCGAATCCCGGCCACAACGAGATGATGGTCTGGTTTCACGGCTTGCGAAATGGGGTGTGGCATTACGTCGAGCTGGGTGTTTACGAGTAATGTATATAGCGCGATTTTACCGACTGAAGTCGGTGTGTACGTGTATGCGCCGGCTTTAGCCGGTTTGCCCCGGTGATTTCAACGACCGGCTTATTTTCTTGACTTTCATCAACCCGGCGTTGCAAGCACCGCGGATTGTGATCCGCCTTAAGCATTGAGGGGAGGCATTTCTGCAGTGCAACGCATAAGATTTGCAAGATTGATCGTCGTATGGATGGGGTTGTTGGCGTTGTTGGTGGCTTGTGCTGCGCCGCAACCTTCTCCATCCATAACCCCGACTGCGCGAACACAGCCTGAGTCCACTGCGCCGGCTTCGCCCACACCTGAGGCGACGCCAACCCCGGTGGTCGAGGACGCTGCTCCGGTGGGGCCTTTTACGTTGACGCAGGCCTGGCTCAACGAGATGACGACGGGGGGAGGCTATATTGATGAGGCGCAGTTGCAGCGGTTGGTCGAAGCCTTGATGACAGACACGGCTGCCTATCTTGATGCGGCGATTGCCCCGGATGTCCCGCTCGCCGAACAGCAATCCGCCCTGGCGCGCATGGCGGCTGACCTGCCTGGATGGGAGGGTGGGCAAGTGCTGCCGGTCGATCTCGATCCGGGCGTGGAGACCGAACTGGTTATCGGCTTTGGCATTGTTGACGCGCCGTTGCTCTACACTTATGTCAACGGCGGAAACTGGCAGGTTGCGCCTGTCCCGTGGCCGGACGATGTGGAGGTTGATCCAAATCTGTGGCCCGGCGCGGTTGAGACCCAAGACCTGACCGGCGATGGTTCGGCTGAGCTTGTGGCGACGTACAGGCGGCGTGGTGGAAGCGGCGTTTGGGACTACGTCCAGGTATTCCACTGGACCGGAGCGGACTTCGCCTTGCTCTTCCGCGCGGATTTGCTCACCTGGGCCGGCGAATCGCGCTACGCGCTGGAATCTGATCCCACCCAGCCCGGCGCGCTGCAGATCGCGCTTACCTACCCGCACCTTTACAATCTGGGCTTCGATCACAAACTGGTCAATCACCCGCTGGGACGGCAAGTCTGGCGTTGGGATGCGGGGGTGGGGCGCTTCGTGTTCGCCGAGATGACGGTCGACCTGGAGCGCAGCGCGTGGGGCGAGGATGCGGAAGTCACGGTTGGGGATCGCTTGCAATGGCTGGTGAACGAAGGTGAGACGCGCTTCCGCCAGGGCGACTACGACGCGGCCTTGCCCTGGTACGAGCAGGCGCTCGCGTTGGCGGAGGCTGAAGCGTGGGAACCGGTGGGTGAGTCGCCGCATTGGTCCGCCTTTGCCGCCTTTCGCCGGGCGCAATTGCTCTTGCTGACGGGGCATGTGGATGCGGGCCACGCCGCGATGCAAGCCGTCGCCGTCACGTGGGAACGCGATGCGATCTTCACTGCATTGGCGCAGGCGTTTCTCGATGGCTATGGCGAGGGCGGCGCGGGCGCTGCCGAACGCGCTTTCGAGGCGATGCGCGCCGCTGTCGATCTGGAAGCTTATTTTTATTACGATTACCAGGGACGGGGCTTGCTGCGTTTCCCGATGACGGCAGAAGGTGTTCTGTCCAGCGGCGTCACATCCCTGCCGCCGGCGCCGGAGTGGCCGCGCGTAGGGACTTTTAACGAGGGCTGGTAAGTATCAGCTGTGGTTGGATTATGGTAAGGGTGATCGTGCGTGAGGCGTAGTTCAGGCGCTTTGTTTGTGGATTTGTACTGGTCAACGAGAGTTTGAACTTGCCGGACGGCTTTTTTTACCGCAGAGTTCGCTGAGAGCGCGGAGAAATTCTATAAATCTCTGCGAGCTTTGCGCTCTCTGCGGTGCAATATGTCTTTGACCACTACACTTTGTTTGTGGATTATCCTTTTTTATGCGCGATGATGCCTATGGCGTAACAGTCATCACCTGTAGTAACCTGGCGATACGCCGATTTGCGCCGCGACTATGGGCGCATATAATAGGAGATGGCTGTGGAGGCAAAAATGAAACGAGAAGAAGCTCTACAACGTATCCGGGCCGGGCAGTCAAAGCTCGGTGCTTTTCCAATTAAACACCTGGCTGTGTTCGGTTCCGTAGCCCGCAACGAGGCTGGAGAAGGCAGTGACGTCGATATCCTGGTAGAATTCGAGCCAGAAGCGCCGGTGGGATTGTTCGAGTTCGCTCGATTGCGTCGCATCCTGGGGGAACTCTTGGGCTGTGAGGTCGATCTGGCTACGCCCGATGCTCTGCGTCAGGAGATGCGCGCCCAAATTCTGCAAGAGGCGGTCTATGCCGCCTAGAAACTGGACATTACGCGTCGTTGATATTCTTGATGCGATTGCAGCTATCCAGCAGTTCACCGCCGGCATGGATTTCGCCACGTTTGCGAGTGATCGCAAGACATTGGACGCGGTGCTGCGCAATTTCACGATCATCGGAGAGGCTGCGCGCCACGTGCCGGCCGATGTGGTCGCCGCTTATCCTGAGATTCCCTGGCAGGACATGCGCGACATGCGCAATATTTTGATGCACGAATACTTTGGTGTGAACCTGCGGATCGTGTGGAACACGATCCAGATTTATTTGCCGCCGCTCGCGCCACAGTTGCAGCGCATCCTGGACGAGAAGCACTGATCGAAATCGGCGCCGAATATGCGGTAGGGCAAAAGCCCCTTTTGTTTAGCGGTTCTGTTTCCCGATCATCATCTCCAAATGCCCGATGATGTCCATGGCGCGTTGCTCCTGCTCGGCGAGCGCCGAAAGCCACTGGTCGGCGGCGGAGTAGACGTCTTCGTCGGGCGCTGGGGTGTCAATCGCCTGTCTGAGGTCGTCTGCGGTCCCTCCGTCTAGCTGCAATAGCATCCGCAAAATTGCCATGATGCTGTATCCGGCGCGGATGAGCATGCGAATCACCCGCAACCGGCTGATCTCTTCTGCGCCGTAGTACCGATAGCCGTTATCGGGATCGCGCGGCACGTCGAGCAAGCCGTTGCGTTCCCAATTGCGCAGCACATCCACGCTGACGCCCAACAATTTCGCCGTTTCGCCGATGCGCAAGGGCGCGCGTGTGGCGTCGGCGGATGCCCCCTGCGCCCAGCGTTCCAGCAAGCGCACGGCGCTTTCGGCGTGAGCGCGCTCGGCTTGGACTACCGCCAGATGGGCGTAGGCGGCCTCCAACGCACCGCCCAGATCACCGGCGGCGGCTTGCTTGACCAGCGCGACGACGGAGCGCCGAATCGCCCGACCGGGCCAGGGGCCACGGAAGGCCATCCGCGCCAGCACCATACAGTCCGCGTGGGCCTCGGTGAATTGCCGGTAGCCACTTTTTGTCCGCTGAACCGGCGGGAGGAAGCCCCAGGCCTCGTACAGCCGCACGGTATTGGGATGGCAACCGGCGGCTTTGGCGACATCGGAGGTGTGGAGATACTTTTGGGTCATCCGTATCCGAAGAGTTTCTGCAACAGCCAGCCGAGCGCCGTGAGCATACTCCCGATGAACGTGCCCCCGTCGCTGCGGAGGACAACGAACGGCTCCTCCGGCACGCCGAAGAACGGACGCAGCGCCCATGCCATTTGCGTGCCGACGAAGGCGTAGATGACGAGCCACGTCATCAAAATGCGGCCCTGCCGCACGTCGAGTGCGTGGCGCTGGACGTGCCGCATCCCCTGACGTAGAAACGACAATCCCCACCAACTGCTGATCCCCAGAACGATAACGTTGAGCAAAATGAGGATCGTGTATTGCTCCCCGATCGTCAGCCAGAAGAAGAGCGAAATCGACGCGAAGGCCAGGCTCAATGCCCCGGTGATGGTGACGGCAGCCATCATCAGCGTCGTTGTCTGCTGGAACGTCAACTGCGAGCCGTACAACAGGTTGAAGAAGTAGAGCGTGGGCAGGCAGATCAACAACGTCACCAAAAACAGCATGGGTAGTTTGATCGCCGACATCAACGCCTGCATCCAGCTATGCGACATGCCAAGCACGACGCCGAAGAGCGCCAGATAGAACAGGGAGCTGAGCACCATGCTGCGCAACTTCGCGCCGAGATCGCGGTGGGTGCGGACTTCCTCGAAGAAGCTCAGCCGGTCGCGCATGATCCACTCGGACATGGTGAAGACGCGCCAGAAGCCGCGCAGTTCCAACCACGTCGGGACGATTTCGACCGGCGGTGTGGGCGTGACGACGGGGCCGGGTGACGCTGGTGTTTCCACAATGGCGGCTTCGATCATTGTCATATCCGACAACAGGGATGCAGATTCAGTTTCTTGGTTCACGTGTGCGCCTCCTCGTATAAAATAGTCGCGTAGTCGTTAGTCGAATAGTCCTGCGCCCATTTTCATTATCGGGCTGTACCACAGGTTCGGTAACACTCTTTCAAAAAAAGACCACAGAGGCACAGAGGGCACGGAGAGAATTCTAAAAAACCTCTGTGTTCTCCGTGTCTCCGTGGTGCAATATTTTTGTCCTCATTGGCGTGGTTTGCTGTAGCTGAATTCACCTTGCACCGATCAGCCGCAGCACGGCGTACCCAACACTGGAGAAGAAGTCGCTGCCTTCCAGCGGCACGCCGAAGAACGGGCGCAACGCATAGCTGAGCTGCGCGCCGATCAGGCCGTAGAGCGCCAGCCAGCCCAGCAGCACCAGCGAGCGCACCCCGCCCTGCGCGAACAGCTTGATCCAGCCGATGAACGTCATCTTGGCCGGCGGCTCAGTTTCGTTGGCGTACAGCGCGCCCTGCACGAGAAAGATCAGGCCGAGCGCCGCACACAGGCCCAGCGCGCCGATGTTGAGCAGCGCGAGGAAGTTCGCGTCGGTCCCGCTGAGCAGAAAGAGCAAGCTGATCGGCGTGACGCCCAGCGCCAGCACCGCCGCGACGGCCTGCGAGGTGAGGATCAGGGTGATCATCTGCAGGAAGCGCAGCCGTGAACCGAACAGCACGCTGAAGTAGTAGAGCGTCGGCAGGCAGATCAGGCCGCTGATGAGGAACAGCGCCGGCAGCTTGACGATGCCCAGCAACGCCGGTCCCAGCGTCCGCCCGCTGAACGCCGCAACGCCGCCGAAGACGCTGAACCCAAGCGCAATGAGGATGAGCAGGTGCAGGATTTTGTCCGGTAAGTCCTGGTTCTGGCCGATCTCGGCAAAGTACGCGGTGCGCGCGCGGAGAATACGTTCGACGATGGAAAAGGCACTTAAGATGTGTTTTAACACAGACATTTGCACCTCCTACAAAATGAGTCGGGTAGTCGAGTAGTCGGGTGGTCGAGTAGTCGGGTAGTTGTTGGTTGGACAATCCGTTAAAATCCGTTTAATCCGTTGACATTTTTATGGCGTCATTCAGGATGTGACATATCTGCACAAGCGCAATCCGTTAAAATCCGTTTAATCCGTTGACATTTTTATGGCTTCCCACGCCGCAATGACTTGCGCGCGGGTTGCGTCGAGAGGGCCGTTGGTGTCGATGACGACATCGGCGCGGGCGAGTTTCTCGGCTTGCGGCGGCTGCGCATGGATGCGACGCAGCGCCTCTGCGCGGGTGAGATGGCGCGATTTCATCAGCCGCTCAACCTGCGCCGTCTCCGGGCATGTCGTCACCCAGATCGCGTCGTAGTCATCGGCGACGCCGCTTTCGAGCAGCTTGATGGCTTCGACCACCACGACAGGCGCGACGCTGGCGGCAATGCGCCGTCTGACCTCGGCGATCACGGGCGGATGCACCAGGCGTTCGAGCTGCGCCAGCGCCTCCGCATCGCTAAAGACGATGTCGCCGAGTTTACGCCGGTCAATTGTACCGTCAGGTGTAAGAATGTCCACACCGAACGCGGCGACAACATCAGCATAAGCCGCGCCATCGGGCGCTAAGACGCTGTGTGTGATTCGGTCGGCGTCAATCACCTCCGCCCCCAACTCCGCCAACATCCGCCCCACGGTGCTTTTCCCGGTGGCAATGTTGCCGGTCAACCCAATGCGGTAGGGGGGAGTAGGGAGTGAGGAGTGGGGAGTGGGGAGTGGAGATTGGTGATTGGAAATCAACCGGTTTGTCATAGCATCTTCCTCATCTCTTTACTCTTTACTCTTTACTCTTTACTCTTTACTCTTTACTCTTTACTCTTTACTCTTTACTCTTTACTCTTTACTCCTTACCCCCTCAGTTCCGCCGCCGCAGCCCATTCTTCCAGCAGACGATTGAGATCGGCCTCGACGCGGTGGTACTCCGCACCGAGTTTGGCAACGCGGGCCACGTCTTGCGCGCGTCCGGCGACGTCCAGGGCGGTGGTGAGTTCCTGCAGGCGCGCTTCGAGGGTGTGGATTTGCGTCTCCAGGGCGTCCAGTTGTTTCTGCTGGCGGGCCAGTGCGCGTTCGCGCTCGCGTTCGGTCAGACGCTCGGCTTCCCGGCGGGCGCGCGCTTCTTCCTCGCGTCGCTGTAGACCCGGTACGTTGCCCTTGCGATAGTCTTGATGCCACGCGGCGTAGGCGGGATAGCCTTCCGCGAAAACGTGCAGTCTCCCGTCGGCGATAGCCCACACCTGCGTGGCGACCTCGCGGATGAGATAGCGGTCGTGGCTGACCAGCAGTACTGTCCCGTTGAAATTGGTGATGACGTCTTGTAGCACTTCCTGGGAAGGGATGTCCAGGTGGTTGGTCGGTTCGTCCAACAGCAGGAAGTTCGCCTTTTCCAGCGCCAGGATCGCCAGGGCCACCCGCGCCCGTTCACCGCCGGAGAGCACGCCGATGTCCTTGAAAACGTCGTCGCCGCGGAAGCCATAACGCGCCAGAAATGAGCGCGTCTCGGCGACGGAGGCCATCCCCGCGTCGAGGAGGGTGTCCAATACGTTTTTGCCTGCAATCAGATGCTCCTGCACCTGGGCGAAGTAGCCGATGTGCACTGCCGACCCAATGCGCACCCGACCATGCAAAGGTCGCAACTCGCGCAGGATCGTGCGCAGCAGCGTTGTCTTGCCAGAGCCGTTCGGCCCGACCAGCGCGACACGTTGGCGACGGCGAATCTCGGCCTCTTCCACCGTGACCATCGGGGTGTCTGGCGTATACCCGACCCGCAGATCGTACAGGCCAAGCACCAGGTCGCCACTGCGCAGCGTGGTTTGCAAGTCGATGTGGATGTGAGACTGTTCCATGGGGCGCTCTAGCCGCTCGACACGCTCCAGCCGGCGTAGCCGTCCTTTGGCCTGCGACGTGCGCTGCCCGGCCATATAACGGCGGATGTAGTCCTCGGTTTTGGCGATTTCTTGCTGCTGCGTCTCGAACGCCGCTTGTTGCTGTCGCCGCCGGTCGGCGCGTTGCTGGACGTAGGCGGTGTAGTTGCCCCGGTAGGCGTCGATGTGGCCGAATTCTAACTCCAACACCCGGTTGGCGATGGTGTTCAGGAATTCGCGGTCGTGCGCGACGACGATGATGCCGCCTTTCCAACTTTTGAGCTGCTCTTCCAGCCACTCGATGCCTTCCAGGTCGAGGTGGTTGGTCGGTTCGTCCATCAGCAGCAGGTCGGGTTCCTCCAACAGCAGCCGTGCCAGCAATGCGCGTGTCTGCTCACCACCGCTGAGATGCGCCGTTGGCATAGTGAACTCGTCCTTGCGGAATCCCAGCCCACCGAGCACCTGCCCGATGCGCGCTTCATAGGTGAAGCCCCCGGCCTGCTCGAACTTCTCCAGCAGGACACCGTAACGGGCCAGCGCCGTCTCGCGCTCCGCCTCGTTGGATGAAGCCATCTGCTCTTCCAACCGGCGCAACGCTTCTTGTTGAGCGTGCAGGTCGGCAAACACGGCCTCCATCGCTTCCCACAACGTCCCCCCTGTGTCGAAATCCGGGATTTGTGGTAAATAGCCGATGCGAATATCGCGGGCGCGACTCACCGTGCCGGCGTCGGGTTCTTGCACACCGGCGATGATGTCCAGCAGCGTGCTCTTCCCGCAGCCGTTGACGCCCACCAGCGCCACACAATCGCCTGGATGGACCTCGAAAGAAATCTCTGAGAAAATCTCGTCTGGGCCGAAATATTTGGCTAAATTGGATACTGCAAGTAGTGCCATAATGCCCGAATTATACCAGACTTCTTGACCACGGCGGGGCTTTTTTGATTCTTGCGCTTTCGCGGGTATAATAAGCATATGTCGATTCGTTTCCACATGGGGGAGAATCCCTGGCGGGCTGTGGTGCATCGTTGGTTGGCGGAAGGGCAGGCGAAGATTCGCACGATGCCTGACGGAGGTGCGCGATGATGGGGCAGCCCGAACTGATCAAAATTCTCGCCCAGACGGAACTGTTCACCGATGGAAAGGTGTATCTGATTCTGAAGATCGGTCCGGCACAAGGACAATGTATCGCTTTGGCGCCGGATAAGTGGCCGGCATCGTTCTGGGCCTGCATACGGGATAAGGACGAGATGACACTGGTACTGGCTCAGGAGTCCCTTGCTCAGCTTCCTTCGTCTGTGCGTGCACTGAATGTTTTGCCACCGTATCGTTTGATCACCTTTGACATCCCTTTAACGTGGAGTATCATCGGTTATCTGGCGGCGCTGACGGCCGTGTTGGCGGATGCGAGGATAAGCCTTTTGGCACTGTCGGCCTTCTCACGGGATCACATTTTTGTTCCTGAGGCGGATTTCGACCATGCGTGGGATGTGTTACATGCGTTTATCCGCACCTGTCGAGCGCAAGCAGCCGCCTGTGAAATTGGTGGAGAGTCCGTGTGAGTAGTGTTCTATATCTGATCGGCAAGACCCTCGGTAAATACCAAGTGCTCGAACATATCGGGCACGGTGGCATGTCGGAGGTTTACAAAGGCCAACATGCGCAGTTGGACCGCATGGTGGCGGTCAAAGTGCTGCACCCTTTCCTGGCCGGCGAGGAAGGCTTTGTCACCCGCTTCAAACGCGAAGCGCGCATTGTCGCTACGCTGCGCCATCCCAACATCATGCAGGTCTACGACTTCGACTATAACGAAGCGCTGGACATCTACTACATGGTGATGGAGTACATCGACGGTCCGACGCTCAAAACACGTCTGGCCGAAGGGCCGTTGCCGCTGGAAGAGGCGGTGCGCATCGGGATAGCGATTGCTGATGCGCTCGATTATGCGCACCAACGGGGCATGGTGCACCGGGATGTCAAACCCGCCAACATCATGTTCATGCAAGACGGCCAGCCGGTGCTGACCGACTTCGGCATCGCTAAAATGCTGACCCTCTCTGGCCTGACCGCCAGCGGCGCGATGGTGGGAACGCCTGCTTATATGGCGCCCGAAGTGGGGATGGGCCGTCCGGGCACCTCTGCTTCGGATATTTATTCGCTTGGCGTGGTCCTCTATCAGATGGTCGCCGGGCAATTACCCTTCGAGTCCGATACTCCCATGGGGATGGTGATGCAACACATCAACGACACACCGCCGCCCCTGAAAAAATTCGTACCGTCGTTGCCACCCGGCCTTGAAGAGGTGATTCTTAAAGCGATGGCGAAAACCCCCGAAGGGCGTTTTATGCGCGCGGCAGAAATGGCCGCGGCGCTGCGGCAGGTAATCGGGTTGGAGGCGTATGGTGGATCGCCGTCCGTATCACCGCCACCTGCCACATTGACACCGCCACCGGCAGCGACAACGCCCCCGCCGGCCTCCAACCGCTCTTCGCGCGATGAGGATGAATTTGACGAGGACGACCGTTTGTTGCGCACGTGGCCGGTCGTTATGGAACATAAGCCTGCCGTGCGCACGCCTACGTTATTCCCGCTTTCCACAACCGAAGCCCCCTCGCCCAAAAAACACCCCGCACCGCGCCGCCGCTCCTTTTGGTCGCGTCTGTTCGGCGTGACGACCGTTTCCCTGATCGGTATCCTGGTCGGCATCGCGGTGTGGTGGGGGATTCGCGCCGATATCCCGCGCTTTTTGGAGCAGGTGCAGGCCCTCACGGCGGCAGTGCGTGAGCCTGTGACGATGGAACTTACCACGGAGTTGTCTGCCGGTACCCCTGTTTTACCTGACGAGGCGACACCTTCAGCAGTGCTGCCGCCCATCACAGAAACGCCATCTACAGTCACCTCGACCCCGGAGGGGACGCCGGTTCCTGTTGCCGTCGAGGGGACGCCTGCGCCGTCTGCGAACACCCCTACGCCTTCCGGCGGCGCGGCATCGAGTGGCCTGGTGTCTGAATGTATACCCCGCGTTCGCCTTAACCTGGTGCGCCGCCAACCGGACAGTAGCGTCCTGCCGGCATCGACGGTTGCTGCCTACCTGAGTGCGCGTAATGTGGGCGACTGCACCTGGCCTGAGGGCGTGCAGGTGGCTTTTGTTTCCGGCACGCAGATGGGCGCGCCTGATGCCATTCCTGTCCGCTCTCTTGCTGCCGGGGAAAGCACGCAGGTGATCCTGCCGCTGCGCGCGCCGGCGAGTGCGGGCGTCTACACTTCGACCTGGGAGGTACGCCACGGCGTTGGCTCGGTGGCGGGGACAGCGATCGCGGTGGTGGTCGAGGTCAGCGGCGCCCCCACGCCCACTCCCACGCCAACGCCAAGAGTCCAGCCGACGAGTACCGCTGCTCCTACCCTTGCTCCGGTGGTGTTCGCTGCTCCGACATTGGTGACGTGGGGAGAGGATGCTGTCTCCGGGACGTGGTATGGCGTGCTCGCGCTCCAGGCCGAAGGTGGCACGGGCGATTATCGCTACTATCGTGAGGTAATCGGGCCGGACACCTTATTGCCCGCCGGCCAGTTGACGTTCTCGTGGCGGCGTTGTGAGGCGCTGCCGTTGACCTTGTGGGTGGTTTCCGGCGCGGACGTTGTCCGTTGGGAGGGGTGGATCGACTATCCTGCTGCGCAAAACTGCCGGTGAGAGGGAGAAATGGACCAACAAGGGATGGTGCGGCTCATCCGTTCGCGGGGGATTACCACACCGCTGGTGTTGGACGCCATGTCGCGCGTGCCCCGTCATCTCTTTGTGCCGGAAGCGCAGCGCGCTTCTGCTTACGGCGACCACGCCCTTTCCATCGGCTGCCAGCAAACGATTTCACAGCCGTACATTGTCGCATTGATGACGAATGCCCTGGATTTGCGCCCCGGCGACCGCGTGCTGGAAGTGGGCACCGGCTCCGGCTATCAGACCGCGATCCTGGCCGAGATGGGGATGGATGTCTACACCATCGAGCGCATCCCCGAACTTTATGAGCAGGCCAAAGCTTGCCTGGAATCTCTTGGCTACACGGTGCATTGTCTGCTCGGCGATGGCTATTACGGATGGCCGGAATTTGCCCCCTACAACGGCATCATTGCCACCGCCGCGCCCGACACAATTCCCCCCGCCCTCCTCGAACAACTGGCCGATGGCGGACGCCTGGTCATCCCTGTTGGTCCCCGTCACGGCTACCAGACCCTGTGGAAAGTCATCCGTCACGGCGACGAGATCCAAAAACTTGACCTCGGTGGTGTCGCCTTCGTCCCGTTCATCACGCCAGCAGACAGTAGACGGTAGACGGGGCCGGAACCCCTGTCTACCGTCTGCCGTCTACCGTCTACTTGCGAACATCGTGAGCAGGCGCTTGCCGGGAATTTGCGGGAACGTCGCCCCCTGGCTTACCGCAACCAGGGCGGCGGCGGGATCGGTGAGCAGCGTCCCGGCGACCGCGTCCACCCCGGCCTCGAACAGCACCGGCGACAGCGGCGTTGTGCCGCCCAACACCACCACGAAGGCATCCCGACGACACAGCGCGAGCAGGTCTTCAAAGGTGTGGTTCAGCAGCGACGTGCCCGTCAAGGCGACCACGTCTGCTTGCGGCAGCAGCTCGGCGGCCATGCTGGCGGGCAGATCACCCTCACGGGGACGCAATTCGAGCACCCACAGATTTTGGGCAATCCCGCGCAGGTGCGGGATGAACGGGAAATGTCCAACGACGGCGATGTTCCGCCCCGCGCCACGCTCGGCGATGATGTCCGCCGCGTTGACTTCGACACAGGCGCTCTCGTCCACCTCCAGCAGCGCGTTGATCGTCGCAAAGCCCACGCTTGTTTCCGGCAGGCTCTCCGAATTTGCCAACGCCGCTAACTGCGCCGCACTGTACGTCAGCAAGCGCCCTGCATCTTTGACGGGCGCGCCTTTCCCGTGATGGTGGTCATCCCCACCACCACCCAGCGTGGATGACAGCCCACCGCGCACTTGACCGCCAAGCTCAACCGCCACGGCGGTCCAATGGGCGCCGATACGCACGTCTACCGGTCGCGCGGCGACGGCGCGGGGGGCAATGTGTTCGAGGAGATGGTCAATGATCGTCATGCGTTTTCTTACCTTGCCTTCATTTGGGAATGTCTTCATCATACCATAGGTGCGGTGCAACGCCAGGCGCCCAGCCGCAGGGTCGGAAACCGGTAGAGCAGCACGGTTAACCACGCCCACCCGGCGCTGAAGATGGGTGGGCGTGGCATGTCGCGGGGCGCTTACGCGGATGGAGGACTACGCGCCGAAACCTCGGTCTGGACTGGCGATCCAGACCAAGCAAAAGAGTTGGGTGAAGCGGGGCGCGGGCGGCTGGGCCAGCGCCACTTGCGGCATCCCCAGCGCGCTTAGAAATGCCAGGATGAACAGGAAAATCTTGCCGTACTTTTGCACGGTTGGACCCTTTCCCTGTAGACTCTCTGCGTTCTCTGCGCCTCTACGGTGCGAGGGGGATTTCACCGCAGAGACGCGGAGGGCGCGGCGATGTTCAGGCAATCCCTATCAGATCCCTGCGTTCAGGTTTGGTGGTGTCAGGATTTCCCAGCCCCCCCGCCAGGGTGAGGTCAATAAAGTTGTTCCTTAATAACGCCAGGTGTGATTAGGACGCAGATTTCCGCTGATTCACGCAGATCATTTTAGGAAATCAGCGGGAATCTGTGCGAATCTGCGTCCAGAATCGTGCCGAGGCTTATTCAGGAACAAGTCTAATAATTCCGCATCACCAGCGGCAGGTACACGTATATCCCCCGCTCGTCCGCGCCGATGTCGGCGGCTGTGCCGATGGGCCGCGGGTCACCGTCAATGTCCCGCGTGACCCAGGCCAGCGGCGTGGCGTTGCCGATGGCGTTGGAACCGCTACCCAGGTGATAGTTCGCCAGCAGCCCCGCCGGGCCGGGCACTTCGTTGATGCTGGTGACGTCGGTGCCATAGTTCGTCCCGTTGTCCTCGAACAGGGTATGCGTCGCGGAGACGACGCTGCTTCCCGGCGTCGCGTTGATGATGCCCACCGTTTGGCTGACGATGATGTTGTTGTAGAGCAGCACCGTACTCAACGTGTCCACATAGACCCCTACGCCGTCCCCGGCCCGGTTCTCGGCGATGGTGTTGTGCGCCACACGTCCTCCGAGAATTCCGCTGGTCCCTATCAGCACCCCGCTGCCGGTGGTGCTGCCTGCATTGCGGGCGATGATGTTGTTGGTCAGCGTAAACTCATGGCACGAGCCCACCCGCACCCCGCCACCGCCGCTTTCCGCCGAGCCGACGGCCCGGTTGTCCAGGATGGTGTTGCCTTCCAGCCACGGGCTGGAACTCACAAGGTCGAAGCCGCCGCCGAAGCCTCTCATGTCATCTCCGTCTCCCCCTGTGGTGATGTTGCTGAGAACCTGGTTGCCGACGAAGCGGGGCGCACTTCCCCAGACGTAAACTCCGCCGCCAACACCTCGTGCATTCGTTCCCTCGGCAGCCTGATTGTGGGCGATGAGGTTATCTTGAACCAGGACGATGCTGCCCGAGATCGCCATCCCGCCGCCATAGGCCCATTCACCTACCGCCAGGACCGCGGCCAGGTTATGGGTGATGACGTTCTCCTGGATCAGTCCGCCGCCGCCGTTGATGTAGATACCTCCGCCTTGGGCAGGGGGGCTGGATGACGCAGCATTGTCGGCTACGTGGTTATCCGCGACCGTCGCGTAGCACTCGTCCAGATAGATGCCGCCGCCTGCGCCATCTTCGGCGTAACTGGCGCGGTTACCGTCGGCCACTATGTTCCCCCGCACCTCCGCCGTAGTGGACAAGCCGCGCAGGTACATCCCCCCGCCCAGGCCACGGCTATCCCGCAGGGTGGCGACGTTGCCATAGACCTGATTGTCGCGGATGACGGCGAGCGGGCCGTCGTAGAAGAGTCCGCCGCCCCGGTTGTAGAGTCCTGCAGAAGCCGTGCCCGTGAGCGCCTTGTTGCCTTCAATGAGATTGCGCTCTACCGTGACCACCGTGTCCGAATCTATGAAAATGCCGCCGCCGTGCGCCATCATGCTCCGGCCGGCAATGTTATCCGAGACGCGGTTGTCGGCGATGAGGGGACTGCCGCCGATGACGGCGATCCCGCCGCCGTTGCCCGCCATCTGACCGGCGTGGTTGGCCTGGATGGTGTTGGAAAGCACCTGCGGCGAACTGTTCTCCAGATAAATGCCTCCTCCCCATCCGGCAGCACCCTCGGCAGCCGTATTGTTGGCGATCAGATTGTTGCTGATGACGGCGGTGGCCGGGGCATTGACCAGGTAGATGCCGCCGCCGCGCCCCTGACCGGTGACAACCGCTCCGCTGCAACCGTAATTGCCGGTGATGATGTTGCCGACGATGATGGGGGCCGCGTCCCGTGCGGCGATGCCGCCGCCCCGGTTGGAGTCGCCCGCCGCGCCGCCCGCGTTCCCGCCGGTGATGGTGAAGCAGTAGATGGCCGGGCTGGCGTTGGTGATGCTGATGACGCGCGTGATCCCATTCCCGGTCAGAATCACGTTCTCCGGGTTGCAATGGGCAGCAGTAAAGGTCCAGCCCACCCCCAGCTCGTTCGGGTGCGCGGCCCAGGCCCCATCCAGTATGACGGATTGGGTAACGACGACGGTGCCCTGGTAGGTTGAAGGCCCGTCTATATCGTCCCGGTCGGCCACGCAGATCCTCTCGCCGGGCGAGGCCCACATCAGCGCATACTGGACGCTCTTGCAGGGGGTGTTGGGATCGCTACAGTTATTGTCGGGCCAACTATCGTTGCCGCCTACCACCACATAGCGGTCGCACACATCAGCCTGCGCCAGGGCGGTATGCCCCTTCAACGCAAACGCCAGTAACCATACCAATCCCACTCCGAAACCGAAAGCCAGAAGCAAACGTTGGTATTTCATTTTGACCTCCTTTTTGTTTTATGAGCCTCACCCCTACCCCCTGGCCTCCTTCCCCTCTCCCTTGGGAGAGGGGAAGGGGGGGCCGCCAGAGGAGGCGGGGGATGGGGTGAAGGCTAATAATTCCGCAGCACCAGCGGCAGGTACACCGCCGCCGGCCACCACAGGCGGCCATAGATGTGCCGATAGACCGTCGGATCGCCCGTCGAGTCCCCTTCGTAGACGACCAGATAACCGACCCGGTCGGCGGCGACCGCCGGACTTTTGTTTTCCCAGAACCCGCCGGAAGCGACCTCAAATTGATTGAGCGGCGTGGTGGTATTTCCCACCAGCCGATCGCGACGTGCCCAAATGGCCGTTCCGGTCGGCATCGTCTGCTCCCAAACGGTCAGATACTCGTTGCTCCCGTTCCCCGCAGCGACGACATCGGGCATTTTGGCGTGTTGATCTGGAGCAGCGATGGGAAAAGAATCCCCCACTTTGTTCCCGGAGGAATTCAGGTACTGCCCAGCGATGTCCCAATAGACGGACATGGTCTGATGTTGCCAGACGACGAGATAGCGGTCTTGCCCGTTCGTCGCCACCGCGGGAGCCTGCTGATCGACTGTCTCGGTGTTGATCGCAAAGGCCGTACCGTTGAGTGTGCCATCCCCATTGAGCCGCATCCCCCAGATGTCTCCGTCGGCAACGGTCGACATACGCCGCCAGACTACCAGATAACCATCGGCGGCGACGTTGTAGACAACATCGGCCTGATGCGGGTTATTGACATCGGTGATGATGATGGGCGAGCCTGGGTTGATCACGTTCCCGTCGGCCGAGACGCGATAGCCGGCCACGTCGTTGGCCAGCGAGGTGGTGGTATCCAGGGCGTTCCAGATCACCAGGTACTCGTTCCGCACGCTGTTCCAGACCACGCGCGGCGTCCAAAAGCTCCGGTTGGCCCACTGGATGATACGGAACTCAGGACCCACAGCGATACCGTTCCAGGCGACGCGGCGTCCCCAGATTTCATACGTGGACTTGTCGTCGCTGGGGTTGTACATCCAAACCACCAGGTATTCATCGTTGGTGGCGTTGTAGGCCACGCTTGGCTGGACCCGGTCATGGTCGACGGCAGAGACGCCGACCCAGGAGAGAAGCTGACCTGTGGCGGACACGCGGCGCGCATAGATATCACGATGGTCGTTGGGCCACCGGTTGTGCCATACCACCAGATACTCGTTGTGAGTACGGTTATAGGCTACAGCCGGCTTGTAACGATCGGCTTCAGGTGTGGAGGAGGGTGATATTTGCATTTCAGAGCTAAGCCGGTCCGACAGCGACGCCGGGCGGGGTGTGGCATCACCCGACCACGCCAGGGCCCGAACGCGCAATGAGGGATTGACGCCTACGGTCAGCCCCACTGCGCTGACGATCAGTAGCGTGAGCAGTACTTTCTTGACAGACATTTTGAGCCTCCTGTGTATAGATTTTCTACGGCAGCCGCGCGGGCCAATCCGCCGGCAGTTCGATCAGATACATCTCCACCCCCTCTGTGCCCGAGCGGCCCCAGTTGCTGGTAAAGAGGACGCGGCTCAGGTCGTGGTTAGCACTGGCCTGCGGTTCGGCCCAGTAGTCGTGTTCCTGCGCTTCGTCCACCAGCGAATGGGTGTGCGCCAGCCGCACGACGCGGCCGTCGGCCTCGAGTTCGATCAGGAAAACCTGGTCGTCCATCCAGGTGTGCGAGGCCGCGTCGCCGTCGTGGGTCGAGATCACCGCCCAGCCCGGCCGATCCAGGCCGCGGCCGGAGATGTGCAGGCCGATGCCCGTGTAGGTAAAGTCAATCGGCCAGAGCGGAGTGACCGCGCCGCTCGCCAGGTCGAGCATGGCGATCTGGTCCGTGTCAATGTCCTGGTAGACCAGCACCTCGCGGCCCTGGGCGTCCAGCGCTGTGTCGGAGTGACCGACGATGCGCAGCAAGCCGCGGCCATTTTGCAGATTGCGGTCATAGACCATCAGGCCGCAAGGGTTGGCCGGCGTCCCCAGTTGGCCCGGTGGGCAATACAAGTCCATGTAGACCAGGAAATAGTTCCCCAACGGGCTGATCGTGACGCTGTCGATCTCGCGCGCATCGGCCGACCAGCCGCGCGTGTCCAGCGTCGCCGTGACCTGGTCCGTCGTCAGATCGTAGACCAGCAGGGCGGCGGTCAGCCACTCCCCATCCTCGGCCATCAGGCCCCACCAGCGGCCGTCGTGGGAGGGGTTGCCCTCGTAGCGCGTCCACACGGCCGCCAGGTTCTGGCCGGGCAAGTCGTCGGCGAACTCGTGGACCACGGCCGTCTGCTGCGTGGCGAGGTTGTACGACATCAGCCGCGTCTCTTCCGAAAAGTAGATCAGATTGGGATCGGTCGCGCTCCAGCGGGGATCCACGCCGAGCGACAACGGACCAAGCGGCCGGAGAGTTTGGGCGTTGTAGAGATACCAGCCGCCCTGGGTGCTCATGACCAGCAGCCGCGTCTCGTCGGCGTTGAAGGATTGGACGCGCGAGTACTCGTTCTTCAGCCCGCCCGGCTCTGTTTTGTCACCGGTGCGGTCGGTGACGCGCACCACGCAGCGGCCAAAGACCGGGTCGCGGAAGGGCGCGCGCGGCGCGGGTTCGGCCAGCGCGGGCGGCTGGCGCACCTGGAGGTCGGTGACGAGGGCCGGCTCCGGGCCGGGACAGAGGCCGGCGGGGGACGGTGTCGGACTGCTCTTGACAACCGTCGGAAGATAGATCCGGCTCACTGACGCTAGGACCTCGTCCGCGCCGATGTCGTAGCCGGCAGTGCCATCCCCATCGCCATCCTGCGGACGGGGATCGCCGTCGAAATCGGCATCGGGCGCGCCCTGGGCAGCGCCGCGGTCAACCGCCGGCGAATCCGGCTGCAGGTGCAGGTTCGCCGCCGCGGCGTTCACAAAGCGCGGGTCGCCTTCGACATAATCGTCCCCGCGGATTTCCCCCTCCGTGCCCCGGTAGTCATCGATCAGGTTGTGATCCACGGTCACCTGCTGCGAGGGAACGGCCGGGTCCAGGGCGATCTGGAAGTAGAGATTCTGGCTGACAAGGTTATTGCGGAGGGTGACGGTTTGGACCTCGGCGTTCTCGATGCCGATGCCCCCGCCCCAATCCTGCCAGCCGTTATCGTAAAGGGTGTTGTTGACGATCTGAATCTCCCTGACGGGATGGGTGGACGACTCCGGGCAGCAGCCGGATAGCCAGATGCCCACGTAGCGGTTGTGGTAGACGATGTTGTTGTAGACCCGGACGTTCTCCAGCAATCCGCCCATCTCTGAGGCCAGGGAAATCCCCATAGCGGCGATGTCGTGGACCACGTTCTGGTACACCTCGATGTCGTGGGTATGCTTGTCCCATGCATCCACGTAGATGCCGACCCGTTGCAGATGGTGCACGTGGTTGCGGTAGACCCGGCCGTTGGAGGAGCCGTCTTTGACATCTATGCCTTCGCCGCCGTGGGTGCCCGGGCCGCCGTTGTGGATGTGATTGTCATGCACTTGAAAGCTATCCGTCCCGGCGATGGTGATGTCTTCCTGGTCGCCGTCATTGCAGGCCAGGACCACTTCGTTCCCGGCGATGACGATGTCCTGGCTGTTCCAGACCCCGATACCTGAGGAGACGGTGTTGTAGGTATAGTTGTTCTCGATGAGAATGTGCTTTGACGTATCAGCAAAGATACCGGCCTGCGCCGAATTGACGATGCGCAGACCGGTGACCCGGATATAGTCGCGCCCGGAGAGGTCGAACAGGCCACCCCAATCCGGCATAGTCACTCCGCTGCCGTCCACCGTGACTTGATGGCCGGGGTAGGCGGCATAGGTGATGAACTGGCCGGCGCTGCCCGAATGTTGCGGCACGACCCGCTCGTGATAGGTCCCGGCCTTGATGTAAACCGTATCTCCCGCCGTCAGCGTGCTGGCCGCCTTGCCGATCGTCCGCCAAGGCTGCGCCTCTGTGCCGGGGTTGGCGTCGTTTCCGGTGGGGGCCACATAGTATGCCGTTGCCGGCAGGGTTGGCGGTGTCATCATCGGCGGAGCAAGGGGCCGGGTTTCCTCGGCCCCGGCGGGGCCTTCCAGCCCTCCGGCCTCCGGTGCAAATATTCCGCAGGCAACGGCCATCGCACCGAGGGTGGCCACCAGAATGGTCAGGATGAATCCCCTGTAAATTGCCATCTTTCCTCCTGCAAATGCCTATTCGCTTTTCAACGGCACAAACTGCGCAATGAAGGAGACCATTTCACCCATTTCGTGAAACGACACTCCCTAACGGACAACCATCCGTGTGCGCAGACTGTGTTCGTCCGAGTCCTATTCCCTCGTCGGTTTGAGGCGCAGCTTCGTTAGGCAGTTACCAGAAATTTTACCATGCGTCGGCGAGGTCAATTGCAGGCACAGCGGCTCGCTCCGCGCCGATGGCCCCTTTAGGGAATTTTTCCCGTCTCGGCGAAAATCCGCACTTTCGGATCCACCTGCGCGGTTGAGGGCAGGCGCGCCAACAAATCGCGCAGAATGGCCTGATAATCGAACCCCTCCCACTTGAGCCTGTGAACAGTAAAAGAGATTTTTTGTTGGTCTACGGTTTCGATCGTGATAACCCAATCCCTAAATTCATCCCACCACGGAGATTTTTGGGTAATGCGGGCAATCTCGGCCAGACGGATTGTGGTTAAACGCCCCCGCCGGCCATAGGAAAAGGTTTCGGGAGTTAGAATCGCTTCCTTTTGAATCTGGCTGGCGTAAATGGCCCAGACGCCCCATAACACGGCAAGTAAAGCCAGGCCACAGGTTCCCATAAAGGTAAGCAAGCCCACCTCGCCGATGAGCGCGACCAAACCGGAGGGGTTGAGCACAATTGCTATCGGCAGCATGGACAACGGCCCCAGGAGCATACCAAGCAGAATGACTCCGAAAATCAGCGCAAGAATGTTCTTTCGATAGGGATAGCGGATGGATTCCATTTCTTACCTCGATCAGGATTAGCGGTTACGCACCGTCAACGGCAAAAAGACCCGGTAACGGTATTGCGCCTCGTAGGCGCCCATATCCACGATGGGCGGCGTGCCGTTGCCGGTGTCGGGGACAAAGGGGACATCCGCAAAGCGCGCCCGGCCGTCCAGGTCGGTGGTCACGCCGGAGGGAACAGCAGCGTTCTGGCCGGCGTCAATGCAGGGCGAGGCAGGCTGCAGGCGCAGGTTGCCCCCGGCAACGTTCACAAAGCGCGGGTCGGCGTCTATGTTGCCGCCGCCGTTTGTTCCGCAGGCCGAGTTCCAACTGCCGGAGCCGCCGCAGCCCCGGATGTCGCTGTAGGAGATGCGCGGCGTGCTGTTGGTATTTTGGATTTCCGGCCCGGTAGTGGCATTGTTGCCCCATACGATGACATTGACCAGGGTGGGGGTGCAAAGATTATTGTTGTATATCCCGCCGCCCTTAGCAGCCGTATTGCCGCTAAAGGTCACGTTCGTCAGCACCGGGCTGCTGTTCACGTGGTTGTACATCCCGCCGCCGTCGGTGGTCGCCGTATTGCTGATAAAGGCCACGTTCATCAGGGTGGGATTGCTGTAGGACTCGTTGAACATTCCGGCGGCATTGCCGGCCGTATTGCGGATCAAGGTCACGTTCGTCAGCGCCGGACTGCTGTTTCCGTTGTACATCCCGCCACCATAGGCGGTGGCCGTGTTGCTGCTGAAGGTCACGTTCGTCAGCGTCGGATTGCTATTGTTGTAGTTGCGCATCCCGCCGCCTTTGCCAGTGGCCGCGTTGCTGCTAAAGGTGACGTTCGTCAGCGTCGGGCTGCTGTTCAGGTGGTTGTACATCCCGCCGCCGTCGGTGGTCGCCGTATTGCTGATAAAGGCCACGTTCATCAGAGTGGGATTGCTATAGGACTCGTTGAACATTCCGGCGGCATTGCCGGCTGTGTTGCGGCTGAAGGTCACGTCCGTCAGCGCCGGACTGCTGTTTCCGTTAGCCATCCCGCCACCATAGGCGGTGGCCGTGTTGCTGCTAAAAGTCACGTGCGTCAGCGTGGGGTTGCTGCTGTAGTTGTACATCCCGCCGCCTCTGCTGGTGGCCGTGTTGCTGATGAAGGTTGTGCCCGTCAGCGTTGGGTTGCTGCTGTTGTTGTTGTACATCCCACCGCCGTTGTTGGCCGTGTTGCTGATGAAGGTTGTGCCCGTCAGCGTTGGGTTGCTGCTGTTGTTGTTGTACATCCCACCGCCGTTGTTGGCCGTGTTGCTGATGAAGGTCGTGCCCGTCAGCGTTGGGTTGCTGCTATTGTTGCACATCCCACCGCCGTTGCCGGTAGCCGTGTTCTTGCTAAAGGTGACGTTCGTTAGCACCGGGCTGCTGTTCGGGTAGTTGTACATCCCGCCGCCATCAACAGTAGCCGCGTTGCCGCTGAAGGTCACGTTCGTCAGCACCGGGCTGCTATCACTGTAGTTGTACATCCCGCCGCCGTAGGCGGCCGTGTTGCGGCTGAAGGTCACGCCTGTCAGCGTGGGGTTGCTATAGCCGTTGCACATCCCGCCGCCGTCGGCGGCCGCCGCATTGCCGCTGAAGGTGACGTTCATCAGCGTTGGGTTGCTGTCCAGGTGGTTGTACATCCCGCCGCCGTCGGTCGCCGTATTGCCGCTGAAGATGACGTTCGTCAGCGCCGGATTGGCGGCAGTATTGTGCATCCCGCCGCCGTAACCGGCCGAGTTGCCGCTGAAAGTCACGTCTGTTAGTATTGGCCTGCTATTATCTTGGTTTAACATCCCGCCACCAAAGCCAATGGCCGCGTTGCTGATAAAAGTCACGCCTGTCAGCGTAGGGTTGCTGGTAACGCAGTTGAGCATCCCGCCGCCAAAGCTGGCCGTGTTGCCGCTGAAGGTGACGTTCATCAGCGTTGGGTTGCTGTCCCGGCAGTTGAACATCCCGCCGCCGTCGGTCGCCGTATTGCCGCTGAAGGTCACGTCCGTTAGTGTTGGTCTGCTATAATCGTAGTTGTACATCCCGCCGCCGTCGGTCGCCGTATTGCCGCTGAAGGTCACGTTTGTCAGTGTTGGGCTACTGCTGATGTTGTACATCCCGCCGCCATTTACGGCCAGATTGCCGCTGAAGGTCACGTTCGTCAGCGTTGGGCTGCTGTTGTTGTTGTACATCCCGCCACCGTCGGCGGTCGCCGTATTGCTGCTGAAGGTCACGTTTGTCAGTGTTGGCCTACTGCCGATGTTGTACATTCCGCCGCTATTGGTAGCCGTGTTGCCGCTGAAGGTCACGTTTGTCAGTGTTGGGCTACTGCCGACGTTGTACATCCCGCCGCTATTGGTAGCCGTGTTGCCGCTGAAGGTCACGTTCGTCAGCGTGGGGTTGCTGCTGCTGTTGTACATCCCGCCGCCGTGGTCGTCTGGATAACTCCCGTTCGCCTGCCCGGCGGTGATGAAAAAGCCATCCAGCACGGCGGTGCTGATGACGTTGGTGTTGCTGATCACGTGGTAGGCATTGCTGCCCTTGATGTTGGCCGTGGTGGTCACCACGCCACCGTCGGTGATGTCATTCTTGTCAATGTCGCCGCTCAGGATGGTCTTGTGCGCCGTCCAGTTGCGCTGGCTGCGCTGCGTCTCTGTGCCGGCAAAGCCGCCGTACAGCGCCACGCCATTCTTCAGTGTAAAGGCGGCGCTGCGGTTGCCGGCCGCGCCGGGGTAATGGACGCCAGCCTTGACCCAGATTTCATCGCCGGCGACGGCTACGGTCAGGGCGCGCTGCAGCGTGCAGGCGTTGGTCCAACTCCCATCGCAATTCCCCGTGGTCAGCCCATCGGGTTTGGCATAGCGCACTGTGCCCGCCGCGCGGACAGACCGCGGCGCGGCCAGGAGCAGCGCCACGGCTACGGACAGCCCGAGCAGCAGGGCTGCCCCCGCCATAAGATAACGAGTCCTCTTGTTCATTTGGGTCCTCCTTTCATAGGCTACAGGATTTTGCTTGAACCAGTTTGCCGACTTGTTTGTTTTCCTGGTCTTTCCTTTTTTCTGTTGCGTAGACTGTAGCGCAGCCCCACGCTCGCGCTGCCGCACATTTCCATGTGCACCCGCAGCGCGCCGGGGTAGCGACCCACACGTCGTGCCGGTTAAGATGGTTGCCTGCCATGAAACCTGGGGGGGAATTGTTGCCAGACTGCTATCAGGAATAAATTATATCATACATCCGGGGAACAAGCAAAATCTCCAAACGGCGGGGTGCATTTCAGAATGGGGGCGACTTTTCTTAAATTGCACCGCAGAGCACGCAGTGTCCGCAGAGTTGCCAGAAATTTCTCACGTTCTCGGCGAACTCTGCGGTTAAATCAAACGTTTGTCTGGCTTTTGCCCCTAAATTGAAATGCACCCATTTGCAGACTTGAGCGGGCGCGGTCGGAGACCGGCCCGAGCGATTCCCAATAATTTGCCCTATACCCCCTTGTTTTCAGGTTCTTTTCTCACCTATCGTTTTGGTGTACAATCAACGCAATGACGGCGCGGTCAGGGCGCAACCCTGACTGCATTGCAACGGAGAACTCGATGACGACACTGGATACTTCTACCCTGGAAACCTGGCTCTGGGAGGCGGCCTGCGCCATCCGCGGGCCGTTGGATGCCCCCAAGTTCAAGGATTACATCCTGCCGCTGGTCTTCCTCAAGCGCCTGTCGGATGTCTTTGAAGACGAGATGAACCGCCTGGCAGCCGAGTACAACAGCCGCCAGGTGGCCGAGCGGATCGTCGAGGACGAACGCAGCCGCGACATCATCGCCGGCGGGCGCGGCGCGGTGCGCTTTTACCTCCCCGCCAACGCCCGCTGGGAGGCGATCCGCACCCACGGCAAGGCCGGTCTGGGGCAGTTCCTCACCGATGCGGTGCGCGCCGTGGCGCGCGAGAACCCGCGCCTGGCCGGGGTGATTGACGGGGTGGATTTCAACGCCACCGCCGCCGGCCAGCGCATCATTTCCGACGACCATCTGGCCGCGCTGGTGGAGGTGCTTGCGCGCCACCGCCTGGGGCTGGATGACGCCGAGCCGGACATCCTGGGCCGGGCCTACGAGTACCTGCTGCGCAAATTCGCCGAGGGGCAGGGGCAGAGCGCCGGCGAGTTCTACACCCCGCGCGAGGTGGCCGTGCTGATGGCGCGCCTGCTCGATCCGCAGCCCGGCATGACGGTCTACGACCCCACCTGCGGCTCCGGCGGGCTGCTCATCAAGTGTCACCTGCGCCTGTTGGAGACTCACGGCGTCCAGGAGAACGGCCGGCGCAAACTGCCTTCGCACTATGCCCCGCTGCGCCTCTACGGTCAGGAGATCAACCCCTCCACCTTCGCCATGGCGCGCATGAACGCCGTCATCCACGATATGGAGGCCGAGATTCACTTGGGCGACACCATGCGCAACCCGGCCTTCAAGGACCCTGCCGGCCGCCTGACGACTTTCGATCTGGTGACCGCCAATCCGATGTGGAATCAAAAGTTCCCCACCGAGTTGTACGAAAACGACCCCTTCGAGCGTTTTGGGCGGGGCGCGCCGCCTTCGTCCAGCGCCGACTGGGGCTGGTTGCAGCACATGCTCGCCTCGCTCAACGAAACCGGACGCATGGCGGTGGTGCTGGATACCGGCGCGGTCAGTCGCGGCAGCGGCAATCAAGGCTCCAACCGCGAGCGCGACATCCGCCGGGCCTTTGTGGAGGCCGACCTGATCGAGGCGGTGATCCTGCTACCGGAAAACCTGTTCTACAACACCACCGCGCCGGGCATCATCCTGGTGGTCAACCGCCGCAAGCGCCGCCCCGGCGAGATTCTGCTCATCAACGCCTCCCACCTCTTCGCCAAGGGCCGGCCCAAGAACTATTTGGGCGAGGAGCACATCGCCGCCATCGCCCGCCATTACCAGGAGTGGGAGGCCCAAGAGGGTCTGGCCGCGCTGATCAGCCGCGAAGAGGCCGCCCGCAACGACTACAACCTCTCCCCCAGCCGCTACGTGACGCTGAACGGCGCGGATGACGTGCTGCCGTTGGAAGAGGCGATGGTGCTCTTGAACGAGGCCGAAGAGGAGCGCGCCCGGGCCGACGCGCGCCTGCGCGACGTGCTGGCCGTTTTGGGGCTGGACGGCACGGAGGTGAACGGATGAGCGAGACGCTGCCCGCAGGCTACCGCCTGACCGAACTCGGCCCCCTGCCGGAGGAGTGGCGGGTGGTGAGGTTGGGGGAGGTGGCAATTTTACGAATAGATACCATTTTGCCTACAGAAGCACCCAACGCAAAGTATGTTGGACTAGAACATCTTGATCCTGGCGAAGCCCTTATTCGACGGCACGGAGTCGCTGGTGAAACCATAAGCGCCAAAGCTGTTTTTAAGCCAGGTGATATTCTTTACGGAAAACTGCGTCCTTACCTGGATAAAGCAGCTATCGCTGAATGGGAAGGCGTTTGCTCAACCGACATTCTGGTCTTGGTAGGTAAACCGAACAATGTTGATAGCTACTTCCTTGCCTACCTGATGCACTCAACTCTTATTTTGTCCCACGCTATAGCCACAACCACAGGTGTCAATCATCCACGCACCTCTTGGAAAGCGCTCAGTCAGGCTGTTATCCCCCTCCCGCCCCTCGCTGAACAGCGCGCCATTGCCCACGTGCTGCGGACGGTGCAGGAAGCGAAGGAGGCCACGGCGCGGGTCATCGCCGCGACGCGGGAATTGAAAAAGAGCCTGATGCGCCACCTCTTCACCTGCGGCCCCGTCCCCGCCGACCAGACTGACCAGGTCCCGATGCAGGAAACCGAGCTCGGCCCCATCCCGGCACATTGGCGGGTGGTGAGGTTGGGGGAGGTGGTGGAGGACAGTTTCAGCGGCGGTACACCCCCAACACAAAGACCAGAATATTGGAATGGAAACATTCCTTGGACGACCAGCGCAATTATTGGAGATGATGATGTTATCTTATCTCGATTTCAACGTACAATCACCGAACTTGGCCTCAAGCACTCAGCGTCCAAGATCGCTCCTAAAGGTTCTTTGATGGTGGGCACGCGAGTAGGTGTGGGCAAGGTTGTAGTGCCAGAATTTGACATTGCAATGAGCCAAGATTTAACTGCTTTACTACTAAAACCCTGTGCTGATGCGCTACTCATGGCATATCTTTTCAAATACGCCCCACTCCAAAGACAAATACAAGAGCGGACACGGGGAACGACAATCAAAGGGATTCCGCGCAAAGATCTCCTGACACTTACCATTCCCCTTCCCCCCCTCGCCGAGCAGCAGGAGATCGCCCGCATCCTGCAGGCGGTGGATGAGAAAATCCGCGCCGAGGAGGCGCGCAAGGTGGCGCTGGAGGGGTTGTTTCGGTCGCTCTTGCATCATCTGATGACGGCTCAAGTCCGCCTGCCGCGGGCGTTTACGCAACAATTTGCCGGAGGAGATGATGCCGCCGTATGACCCGCAACGTCACCACCGCCGGTCAACCCGATGGTACAGGCGACACGGTAGGTCGCCCAAAGGAGGATGAACGATGACCCTTGCCAGCGAACGCCGCACCGTCCAGAACCCCTTTATCCGCTACGCCCAGGAGTCCGGCTGGGCCTACCTGCCGCCCGAAGAGGCCCTGCGCCTGCGCGGGGGCGAAGAGAGCGCCGTTCTGCGCGCCGTGCTGGTGGCGCAATTGCCGCGCCTCAACCCCGGCGTGGTGGACTCGGTCGCCAAAGCCGAGGAGGTCATTGCCCCCCTGCTGCGCGTGCGGCCGGATATCGAGGGCAACCTGGAAGCCTGGGAATACCTCAAGGGCCTGAAAACCGTCTTTGTGGAGGCCGAGCGCCGCGAAAAGAACCTCCGCCTGCTCGACCTGGCGCACCCGGAAGCCAACACCTTCCACGTTACCGACGAGTTCGCCTTTAGCAACGGGCGCTTCCGCATCCGCGCCGACGTGGTGCTGCTGGTAAACGGCATTCCGGTCATCGTCGTGGAAACCAAGGCTGCCACCCGCACCGAAGGCATCGCCGAGGCGCTGGATCAGGTCCGCCGCTACCACGCCGAAGCCCCCGAACTGATGGCGCAGGCGCAGCTCTTCACCCTCACCCACCTGATCCAGTTCTTCTACGGCCCCACCTGGAACCTCTCGCGCAAGGCGCTCTTTAACTGGAAGGACGAACAGGCCGGCGACTTTGAAACGCTGGTCAAGACCTTCCTCGCCCCGCGGCGCGTCCTGCGCGTGCTCGGCGATTCCCTCCTCTTTGTCCGCAAGGACGGCGAACTGACCAAAGCGGTGCTGCGTCCCCACCAGATGCGCGCCGCCGACAAGGTCCTGGCGCGCTCGCGGGACCCCGAAAAGCGCCGCGGCCTGATCTGGCACACGCAAGGCTCCGGCAAGACCTACACCATGATCACCGTCGCCAAGGGGCTGCTGGAAGACCCGCGCTTCCACAACCCCACCGTGCTGCTGATCGTGGACCGCAACGAACTCCAGCAGCAGCTCTTCCAAAACCTGGAAGCCACCGGCCTGGGCCATGTCGAGGTGGCGGCGAGCAAGAGTCACCTGCGCCGCTTGCTGCGGCAGGACACGCGCGGGGTGATCGTCTCGATGATCCACAAATTCGACGACGCCGACGCCAATCTGAACACCCGCGCCAACATCTTTGTGCTGATTGACGAAGCCCACCGCACCACCGGCGGCGACCTGGGCAACTATCTGATGGGCGCGCTGCCCAACGCCACCTTCATCGGCTTCACCGGCACCCCCATTGACCGCACCACGCACGGCAAAGGCACCTTCAAGGTCTTTGGCGGCGACGACCCCGGCGGCTATCTCGACAAGTACTCCATCCGTGAATCCATCGAAGACGGCGCCACCGTCCCGCTGCACTACCAGATGGCCCCCAACGACCTGATCGTGGACCGCGAGACGATGGAGCGCGAGTTCTGGGCGGCGGCGGAACTGGAGGGCGTGGCCGACGTGGAGGAACTCAACCGCGTGCTGGATCGCGCCGTCACCCTGCGCAATATGCTCAAGAACCCCGACCGCGTGGCGCGCATCGCCGCTTTTGTCGCCCGCCACTTCCAGGAAGTCATCCGGCCGATGGGCTACAAGGCCTTCCTGGTGGCCGTGGACCGCGAAGCCTGCGGCCTCTACAAAGAGGCGCTCGACCGCTGCCTGCCGCCCGAATGGAGCCGCGTGGTCATCAGCAGCGGGCACAACGACCCGCCCGCGCTCAAGCGCCATCACCTGAGCGACGACGAAGAGGCCGCCGTGCGCAAGGCCTTCCGCAAGCCGGATGAAGCCCCGCACATCCTCATCGTCACCGAGAAGCTGCTCACCGGCTACGACGCGCCCATCCTCTACGGCATGTACCTGGACAAGCCGATGCGCGACCACGTGCTGCTGCAGGCCATCGCCCGCGTCAACCGCCCGTATGAAGACGACACAGGTCGCCGCAAGACCAACGGCCTCATCCTGGACTTTGTGGGCATCTTTGACAACCTGGAACGCGCCCTGGCCTTTGACTCCCAGGACGTGGAGGGCGTGGTCGAAGGGCTGGAGGTGTTGCAGGAGCACCTGGCCCGCCTGATGGCCCAGGCCCGCGCCGAATACCTGCCCATCGCCCAGGGGCCCACCGCCGACAAGGCCGCCGAGGCCGCCCTGCTCCACTTCCGCGACAAAGAGGCGCGCGAGGCTTTCTATCGCTTCTTCCGCGAACTGGAAGAGACCTACGAAATCCTCTCCCCCGACCCCTTCCTGCGGCCCTATCTGGAGGACTACCAGCGTCTGGTGGAGCTGTACCGCCTATTGCGCAGCGCCTACGAGCCGCACGTGCCGGTGGACAAATCGTTCCTGCGCAAGACCGCCGAGATCGTCCAGCAGCACACCACCACCCAGGCCGTGCGTGAACCGGGCGCCACCTACGAAATCGGCGCGGCGGCGCTGCTGGCCCTGATAGAGGAAGACAAGCCGGAGACGGTCAAGGTTTTCAACCTGCTGCGCGAACTGCACCGGTTGGTAGAAAAACAAGGCCGCGAGCAGCCCCATCTCATCCCCATCGGCGAGCGGGCGGAAGCCATCCGCCGGGCGTTTGAAGAGCGCCAGATCACCAGCCGGCAGGCACTGGCCGCACTGGAAGACCTGGTGCAGCGTCTGCAAGAGGCCGAGGCGCAGCGCCGCGAGAGCGACCTCTCGCCGGAAGCCTTTGCCGTGGCCTGGTGGGCGCGGGTGCAAAAGGGGATGGCCGCCGCGGAGGCCGGGCGCCTGGCCGCCGCCGTGGAGCCGGCCTTCCGGCAGTTCCCCCACTGGACGGCCAGCAGTCAACAGGAGCGGGAATTGCGCCGGACGCTCTACAAAGCCCTGATCGAGGTCGGCGTGCGGGAGATGGTGGCCTGGGCCGACGAGATGCTCACCCTGCTGCGGAGGGCCGCCCCATGACGCCGTCGTCCTCGCCCTCGCCGCTGGCCGAGGCAATCACCCGCGACCTGCTGACCGCCGAGGCCCGCGCCTGGGCGCAGCGCATCGGCGTGGAGGAGCGCATCCGCGAGATTCGCGTGCGGCCGATGCAGCGCAAATGGGCCAGTTGCTCCTCCCAGGGCCGCCTGACCTTCAACGCCGAGTTGCTGCAGATGCCGGCCGATTTCCGCGCGGAGGTGATTGTCCACGAGCTGTTGCACCTCAAGATTCCCAATCACGGGCCGCTCTTCAAGACATTACTCAAGGCTTATCTGGCCGCAGAGAGGTAAGCAATGATCGGTCCGATAGTGCGGCGCACATCCGCGCGCGCGCCGCGGTGTTGACTTCACCCCATCCCCCAACCCCTTTAGAACACGCAGTGACCGCAGCGTTGCCGGGAATTTCTTGCGCTCTCGGCGAACTCTGCGGTTAAATCAGACGTTTATCTGGCTTTTGCCCCCCGAATTGAAATGCACCCCGCCCTAAATCGTGCAGTGACTCATTCAGGAATCGTAACTGTTCAGGCCGGCCAGTTTTTTGACAGGATTCACAGGATGACTCTACTGCAAAAAGGGAAATTCACCACAGAGGCACGGAGAACACAGAGGAATCTTTATTTTTATCTTGAATGAAATTGATTTTCCGGTTAGCAATATCAATTTTATCAAAATACAGTTAAATAGAACTCCGTGACCTCTGTGTCTCCGTGGTGAAAATCTTGGTTTTTTCAGTAGACTCACAGGATTAACAAGATTTTCAGCCTGTTTTGTTACCAAATCCTGTAAATCCTGAAAATCCTGTTAATCCTGTCTAAATTCGCGTTCAGGCTGAACAGTTACCAGGAATCAACATCTTGCCTGCGCCGTCGCGTCCATCCCGCCAGGACAAGGAGCGCGATCGCCGTCAGGCCACCCGCGAGCGGTACGGATGGCGCACGCGCCGTCAGGGCCTCGAGCCGCACCGCCGTCGGGCCGACGTGATGGCCCACTGCCCAGTCACTGAAGGCGGCGACGCCCGCGCGCCATACCGTGGCGGCGTCGAAGCCGCTGCGGGCGCAGTCCCACCCGTAACCGCCCAACCCGCCTGGATATTTGCAGACTTGCGGATCGCTCAGGTTGACGTGCGGCAGCGTCAGGTTGACGGTGAAGCCGGTCGCGTCGGCTTGTTTGTCGCTCTGCAGGCCGCGGATGAGCCAGTAGCGCCCGGTCTGGATGCCGGATGTGGCGTTGGGGTGGTTGAGTTCCATCTCATCCACGTACAGGCAGGACAGGTCACTGCCGGGCGCCGTGATGGTGATGCTCACGTCGGATTGGTCGGTGAAGGTGTAGGTTTGGCCCTGCGCGATACCACATAGCATCGTCCCGGCCTCATACGCGCCCATATCGCAGGTAGCGGTGCTGTCGCCGTTCCCATCGGTGGGACGCGGCAGCCCGTCCAGGTCGGTGGCGGGGCAGCCGTTGTTCGTGCCGCTTTCGATGGCGGGCGAGCCGAAGCCCAGGCGCAGGTTGCCGCCCGCGGCATCCACAAAGAGCGGGTCGGCGTCAATGTTGCCGCCGCCGTCCGTGCCGCAGGCGGAGTTCCAACTGCCGCCGGAGCCGCCGCAGCCCTGGGCGTCGCTGTAGGAGATGGTCGGCGTGCTGCTATCGTTATAGATGCTTGCGCCGTTCGTGGCGGTATTGCCCCAGAGAATGACGTTGGCCAGCGTCGGGATGCTGGAAAAGTTGTACATCCCACCGCCGTAGTCGTCGGCGGAGTTGCCGCTGAAGGTGACATTGGCCAAGGTCGGGTTGCTTTCATAGTTGTACATCCCGCCGCCGCTGTCGGATGCCGTGTTGCCGGAGAAGGTCCCGTTGGTCTGGGTCGGGTTGCTGTTAGTGTCGTTGAACATCCCGCCGCCCCACTTCGCCGAGTTGCCGCTGAAGGTGACATGGCTCAAGGTCGGGCTGCTGGAACCGTTGTACATCCCGCCGCCGTAATAGGCCGAGTTGCCGCTGAAGGTGATGTTGGTCAGCGTCGGGTTGCTGTTGTTCAAGTTGTACATCCCGCCGCCGTAGGTGTTGGCCGAGTTGCCGCTGAAGGTGACATGGCTCAAGGTCGGGCTGCTGTGATCGTTGTACATCCCGCCCCCTCTGGTATGCGTGCCTGAGCCATTCGCCTGCCCGGCGGTGATGAAAAAGCCGTCCAGCACGGCGCTGCTGTCCGTCCCGCCGCCGGTGACGACGTGATAGGCGTTGTTGCCAACGATGTTGGCGGTGGTGGTCACCACGCCGCCGTCGGTAATGTCGTTCTGGTCAATATCACCGCTGAGGATGGTCTTGTTCGTCTGCCAGTTGCGCTGGCTGCGCTGCGTCTCCGTCCCGGCAAAGCCGCCGTAGACTGCCACGTTATTTTTTAGTTGGAAGGTGGCGCTGCGGTTGCCAGACGCGCCGGGGTAGTGAATGCCCATCTTGACCCAGATTTCATTGCCGCTGACGGCGTCGGTGAGGGCCGTTGGCAGGGTGCAGGCGTTGGCCCATGAGGAACAGTTGCCACTGCCTTGCGCCGTCGGCGCGGCATAAAGCACGAAGGGGCTTTCGTGCGCGCCCATATCCACGATGGGCGGCGTGCCGTTGCCGGTGTCGGGGGCGGCAGGGATATCCATAAAGCGCGGCAGCCCGTCCAGGTCGGTGGTGACATAGGGCGGGACGGCGTTGTTGTTCCCGGCGTCAATGGCCGGCGAGGTCAGTTGCAGGCGCGGGTCATCATCTGCCGTGCCGTAGATGTTGTCGGCGCCATCGGCATCCACGAAGCGCGGGTCGGCGTCGATGTTGCCGCCGCCGTCCGTGCCGCAGGCGGAGTTCCAACTGCCGGAGCCGCCGCAGCCCTGGATGTCGCTGTAGGAGATGGTCGGTGTGCTGCTATTGTTATAGAGGCTTGGGGCGTTGGCGGCAGTGTTGCCCCAGACAATGACGTTGGTTAGCGTCGGGCTGCTGCTCCAGTAGTTGTACATCCCGCCGCCGCGGTTGGATGCCGAGTTACCGGCAAAAGTGACGTTGGTCAGCGTCGGACTGCTTTCTTCGTTGTACATCCCGCCGCCGTAGTTGGTTGCTGTGTTGCCGGAGAAGATCACGTTGGTCAGCGTCGAGTTGCTGGAGTAGTTGTTGG
>Ga0209381_1000941_pt1 | contig 55478 bp, 46 predicted proteins | sample DewCreD2012metaG_FD_184111 | JGI IMG/M metagenome (GOLD analysis project Ga0209381, IMG submission 184111) | Hot spring sediment bacterial and archeal communities from British Columbia, Canada, to study Microbial Dark Matter (Phase II) - Dewar... ... | reverse complement strand
TCAGAGAACACCTCCAGTTTCCTAATTTTGGTATTATTGTTTTGGGTAGGTAACATAATATTTCTCCTTTCTTGAAATATTGTATGCCTACCCGCTTCGTTTTTACACACTAAAATACTACACTATCCTCGTCAATACGGTGTGATCTTTCTACCTTACCGTTTAATCTTGGCCTTCTGGGTTTAATATATACATGATTGATGCCTTTATCTAGAACATGCCAGTGAAATTGTTCTTGGAACTCAGAACCATTATCTGTTTGGATAACCTCAGCCCTAAAAGGTAATCTAGATAAAACATAATCCAAGAATTGGATAGCATTCTTCTGATTGTTCCTGTCAAATATCTTCATTACTCTTAATCTGGTACAGTCGTCTATGGCAGTAAATTGATAATATCTCTTTCCGCTGTCTTTAATTCTTTCCAAGAACTTAACATCGATTTGGATTCGATGTCCAGGCATAGGTTTTTCGTATCTTTTCCATCTAATCTCACTCCTTTTGTAACCCAAATTATTAGGCAAGCAATTGATCTTTAATCTCTTTAGGATTCTCCAAATTCCTGATTTACTCATATCAATATCATGATACCGCTTCAAATACATTTGGATTTTGAATGGACCAAAATGATAGTTTTCCCGAAGATAAACTATCTTACCTACTACCTCAACCTTGGTTGACCTGGGACTAGTGTGTGGCTTTCTTGATTTATCCTTTAAACCCTCAATTCCTTCTTCCTTATATCTTTTCAGCCATTCGTAAAAGGCTGATCTGGAAATTCCATAATACCGGCAGGTTTTAGCCACATTTTTAGTTACTTCCTGGGCATGGCGGATAATTCCCAATCTCCATTGTTGCAATCTTGCTATTTCTTTTTCTGACATAAAGTCTCCTTTCGTTTAATTATTAATATTAATTTACATTCAGAGACTTTATATGTAAACCATGTCTGTCAGTCCTAGAAATTTTTGCTTTCAACATTAAAATAAGTTAAACTATACAAGTTATCGTTTGTGGCCACGTAGCCAAGTAGTAAGGCAACTGTCTGCAAAACAGTTATGCGCGAGTGCAATTCTCGCCGTGGCCTCAGTTAAAAAATCTAAATTTTATGAATTTTTTGACATCAATAGAACATTTTTTGGTTGTCTTTTCTTCACGAGTGCCGCTTGAGCTGTATGTTTTTTTAGGCACTTTAATAGAAGAAATCATTGCCCCTATTCCTTCTCCGTTGGTAATGGCAATCGCCGGAACAATTGCTAGGGCGCAAAGTCTTAGATTCTTTTCTGTTGCGGTAATTATCGGAATTGCGGCGGCAAGCAAGACTCTGGCGTCATGGTTTTTTTATTTTTTATCAGATAAAGCGGAGGATTTATTAATTAAAAAATTTGGAAAATTTATTGGCTTTTCTCATAAAGAAGTAGAAAATATTGGAAAGCGTTTTGACGGAACTAGCAAAGACGATTGGGTTTTGATTTTTTTAAGAGCGTTGCCGGTCATGCCGTCAACTCCAATTTCGGTCGCCTGCGGCTTTATCAAATTAAACGTCAAAACATTTATAAGATCAACTCTAGTTGGAAATTTGATAAGAAGCTCTATCTTCTTTTTTCTCGGATATTCGGGATTGTCGATCTTGGAATCGTTAATGAAGGGTTTTGACAATATTGAAAATTTGATAAATATTGTAATTATTCTTCTTATAATCGCGGGATTGGGTTGGGTGTATTACAAACGCGGAAAGGGTGATTTTCATCGTTGGTTTGAAAAAAAAACGGGTAAAAAGTAAAAATTTTTGGCTAGCTTGTCAATTGTTGTTTTTGATGATATATTAAGCTTAATGAGAAAAAAACTTTTTCTTTTGCCGCTAGCTTCGTTGGTTTTTTTTCTTTCCGGCTGTTCATTTAAAAAAAGCCCTTCCGCCTTGCAGATAAACAGTACTCCAACCGCAAATGTGTTTATTGACGGGAAACAAGTTGGCAAAACTCCTTATCAAGCAAGCAATCTAAGCGCCGGAGAAGTCTTGATAAAACTTATTCCGGATACAACCTCGGAACCATTAGTTTCTTGGGACGGAAAAATTAAATTAAACGAAGGAGTTCTTACTTTGATCGAGAGAGATTTTGCTTCCACCGAAGCGGGAAGTTCGGGACAGATTTTAACCTTGGAAAAAACAAAAAATAAGAAAACCGCTTCGCTTTCTATTGTTTCCGATCCCGATGGCTCGCTTGTAAAAATCGACGGCGAGGCTAAAGGTTTTACTCCACTTTTATTGGGAGAAATAGGGGAAGGAGATCATCAAATAGCAATATCAAAGGATGGTTTTTTAGAAAAAATTATTAAAGCGAGAGCAGTTTTGGGATATCAATTAGTGGTGAATGCCAAACTTGCTCAAGTTAGCGAGGGGAGTTTATCTTTGACGCCAACTCCTTCCAGACAAGACTCTTCTTCGTCAACTTCTAGCGGAAGATCGAATACAGAGCAAGAGATAGCAAAACCCTATGTTCAAATAAAAGATACTCCTACCGGTTGGCTTCGAGTTAGAATGGAGCCTAGTACGACAGCAACCGAGGCGGCGAAAGTTAATCCAGGAGAAAAATTTCCTTTATTGGACGAACAATCCGGTTGGTATAAAATTCGTTATGGACAAAATAAAGAAGGCTGGGTTTCAAGTCAATACGCAACCAAATATGAATAATTTAGTTTCAGCATAAAGAGGTTAACTTTTTAAAAACTAAGAAATACCGTAAAGAATCCAAACCACCAATCCCCCCCAAAGCATAACTGATCCAAGAAGAGGCTTATCTGAAAGTAAAACTCTTTCCGGTGATTCCGCCCGAGAACTTTCGTAAATTATGTTTAGATATCGCATAATTCCATAAATAACAACAGGAACTGTAATCATCAGCCATTTATTGGTGCCCGAAATTGTTAAAGGCAGGGTTAAATGCGGAGATGGGCCAATAATAATTGGTGGAGATTCAAGAAAGGTAAAAAGCGCCCAAGACATCCAAGCTGAAGCGGCAAACATTGAAAGATAATTATCTAGTAAATTAGGGCTGTAAGCCGTTAGCGTTTTTCTGTGTCCCGAGGCGCTTTCTTTTCCGAGGATTGAAAGCTCAGCTCGTCTTTTGCCGACAGCCAGAAAAAGCGCCAGCGAAGTAACGCAAAGAAGAAACCAAATTGAAATATGATAATTAAGAATTATGGCGCCCGCGTAAACCCGAAGAATAAAACTGGCGGCAATTGAAAAAACGTCAAGAATAATAAGGTTTTTTAAATAAAGAGAATAAACAATTTGAAGACCAAAATAAACTAAACAAATAAAAAAGAAATAAAAAGAAAAATCCGCGGCGAGAAAAAAGCTAGTGAAAATTCCCGTTAAAGCAAACAAAATAGCGATTGGAATTGGCAATTTTCCCGAAGCGATTGGTCTTAATCTTTTAAAAGGGTGAAGTCTGTCTTTTGATAGGTCGACAATGTCGTTTATAAAATAGACGGAAGAAGTGAGAATTGAAAAGATAAAAATTGCCCACGCGGTAAGAAGGAAACTCGGTAGATGAAAAAGTCTGCCCGAGAAAACAAGAGCCGCCGCAAGGCTTAAATTTTTTAGCCACTGTCTTGGTCGGGCGGTTTTAAGAAGGTTGATAAATAGTTTAACCACAGAATGCCTCCGAAAAATAAAATAATCAACATCAACATTGTATAAAACTTTTGTTCGCTATTCAATTGCGTTGCCAAAATTCCCAAGATAAGAGTAATTATCCAGTAAAATAGAACGATTTTTCTTTTCCCCCAACCAAGAGAAAGCAAACGATGATGCAAGTGTTCGCGTCCTCCCCAGATAGGGAGCTTTCCTGACGAAAGCCTTTTAATTACTAAATAAAAGGCGTCAAGCATAGGAACGGCTAGAACTAAAAACAAGGTAAAAATCTTTGCCGTTGCCAACATGGAAAGAATAGCCAGCATAAAACCAGCTAAAGATTTTCCGCTATAACCAGGCATAATCTTTTGAGGATAAAAATTCCATGGCAAAAATCCTAAATAAGCGCCCGCTGTAATTAGAGCAAGAATAATTACCGGCCATTCTGTTATATCGGCTGAGAATTTTAAACTGATGACGGCGATAGTTATAGCCGAGATAGCCGCAATTCCCGGTAATTGTCCCTCGATTCCGCCCGACCAGCCGACGATATTCATCGTCCATACTATCCAAAATAAAGCAAATATGTCGGCCAAAACCCAAATACAATGAGACTGATTTAAAAAATTAAAACAAATTTGCGGAAGATCAAGGCGAATAATGCCGCCAAAAGGACTATTTATAAAAGCAATGCCGATGCCCGCGCCCACTACCAAAGCTGCGGCGAGAAAATTGCCAAATAACCTAATAACTGGATGAATTTTTTCTTCGAAAATATCGTCTGCAAGTCCTATTAAAAAAGTTAAACAAGCTCCCAAAAGTATTCCTTTAAGGTGTTTGTCCGCCGGGAGAAAAAAAATTGATGTCAGTAAAGCAAAAAAGACGGGAATTCCGCCCCCGCGGGGAACGGGATATTTATGAACAACCTTTGGGTGAAGATGTTTTTTGGGATCATCAACAATATTAAATTTGCTTAGAATTAAAATAACAAAAGGAGTGATAAGAAAACTTATAAAGGTTGAAAGAGCAAAAGGAAAAAAAATTTTAGAAAAAGACATTTTAAGTTATTAAAGAAATGATTTTAAAAACGGTAATTAATCCCAAAAGAGAAAAAAGAAAGGAAAATCCGCAACAAATTGCGATAAGTGTTTTTTCTTCGTTTTTTAAAAGTATTTGCGAACCCTTAAAATTGACGAGAAAAACCAATATTGACAACCCTGGAATGATAAAAATATTAAGGGCAGATGCGATTTGATCATTCCCCCAGGGACGGCTATAAAATAAAGGAATTTTTGGCGGCAGAGAGGAAAGATTCAAGAAGATAATAAAAATACTTAATAAGATTGTTATTAAATTAGCTGGAATAATTTTGCCTAAAATAGGATCTTTTGATACAAAATTTTTCATAAATATCAGATGTATAGACAAATTTCTAATTTTAATATTTTAAATTCTACAGTTTAGAACTCCAATATTTGTTTTTATTAAAAAAACAAAAATATTATACTTTTTCTGTCACGCGATATTCCATATATTTTCCCAACATAAGCCGTGTGTGAGCGTCAAGGCCGGGAAGCGCCCCAAAAATAAATCCTGAAATAGGCATAAGGATAAATTCAAGCGGGATAAGAAGCGCTCTTAATTTTGAGACTTCTTTGGGTCTTGGTGGTCTTTGTTTTGAGTCGATATAAGTAATTACCGCTAAAGTGATCAAACAAAGAGTTAGAATAAAAGAAGATGTCTTTGGAAGATTGAACCCGATCGCTGTTTTGCTGAAATTGGGATTAATAAGGATTGGAATATTGACGCCAAGAGTAATAATAAACCAATTTACCGGCCAAAGGAAATGATCTTCGATAAAACGCAAAACCCTAAGAGTCTTCTCTGCTAAGGGAATGTCTTTAGAAATAAAAAAGTTTTTTAAAACAAAAGGAGTGTCGGAAACTCCCCATGCCCAGCGTTTAAGTTGCTCGTAATGATTAATGATAGTCTTAAAAAAATTGGTCGATTCGGCGGCATCGGCTGATAAAGGAAGATAAATTGGCTCAACCTCCACCTTGCCCTTTAGGGCAAAAAAGGCTTTAAAAAACATATGCCAATCTTCGGGAATAACGTCTTTATCCCAATAACCGATTTGATCAAGAAGACGATAAGAAAGCGAGTAACTGGCAAGATTAAGAAGTCTGTCTGTCCTTATAAGTTGAGCCATATCCCAAATAGTTCCAAAGGTATTTGCCACTCTAGAAACAGCCGGAAGACGCCAAAAATTATTGTAATAAACAATGGCCGGTTGCCAAAAACGTTGATAACGGTGCGGGTTGTCCAGAAACTTATATGTAAGGTTGGCAAAATAATTTTGATGATAAACATGATCGGCATCGCACGAAGAAACAGTGCAATAATTGATATCTATTTTTTTTCTATCTATAAGCGTTTTTTTAACTAACAATATACAGGAACGGGCGTTGGAGTGTTTGCCCGCGGTTTCTCCGGGAACAAGAGTATGGCTATTTATTAAAAAATGGGCAAATTTTCCGCGAAATTTCCGCTTTAATTCCGCAGCTTTTTCTTGCCAACCGATTTCTCTTTCTTCAAAACCGACAACAAGAGTTAATTGCTCTTTGGGCATTGTTTGTTTAAGAATGCTGGTTATAGTTCGTTCAAGGATATAAAGCGGTTCCTTATAAGTGGTGATTATGATAATATGGTGGACTTGTTTCCAGTCGGAAAAACACTTAAGTTCTTCAATCCAATCCATTTTTTTTGAAGCCTCTATGCGAAGATGAGCGATTATTGCCGACAAAGCGAAGGTAATCGATTTATAAAGCCAAAAAACATCAAATAAAAGCACAAAATAAGCGACAGTCATTGGGAAAAAAAAGGCGCCCCAAACAGGAAATAGGATAAGATTCCACGAAACAAAGCCGGGAAGAATTTCCAGCGCTCTTTGAATATAATACCCTTTTTTTGAATCCATCATATTTTAAAATAAATTCTTATTTAATGCGCGGGAAAAGCGGCTCTTTTTGTTTAATTGTCGGCCCTTCGAATTGATTTAAAATTTCTCTTGCTGTTTTTGGCATAAAAGGCAAAAGATCGGTGGCGATTTGTCTTATATTTTCTACTGCGACATTTAAAAAAATCTTAAGATCGTTATCTTTCTTTTCCCAAGGTCTTTCCTCGTTAATTCTTTTGTTTTCTTTATCGATCTTTGTCAAAATAATTTCAATTGCTTCCGATAGTTTAATTTTGGTCAATTTTTCTTTAACTTCTGTCGAGATGGATTTTATCGAGCCGGTTGAAAATTTTAAGTTATAATTTTCGCAAAGTTTAGAAATACGCGCGATAAGGTTTCCAAGTCCGTTGGCTAAATCGGAGTTGTATTTTTCGGTAAATTTTTTCCATCCAACATCGTTATCTCCATTAGTGGGAAACGTCGCGGCGATAAGATAACGGGCGCCATCAACTCCATATTTTTTTATCAAATCTTCGGGAGAAATTACATTTCCTAGAGATTTGCTCATTTTTTGGCCGTCAATAAGATAAAAATCGTGGGCAAAAATTTCTTTAGGCAAAGATAATTCTGCGGATAAAAGCAAAGCCTGCCAGATAACCGCATGAAACCAAAGAATTTCTTTCCCCAAAAGGTGAAGATCGGCTGGCCAAAAATTTTCCCTGTGGGTAATTATAGTAGCCGTGTAATAATTAAAAAGAGCGTCAATCCAAACATAAAGAGTTTGAGTTTTGTCCCAAGGAAGGGGAATGCCCCAAGAAACTTCGGCGCGGGAAATGCTTAAGTCGTTTACTCCCGATTTAAGTCGGGCTAAAACTTCCGATCTTTTTCCTTCCGGAGAGATCTTGTAATGAAGCGGATGGTTTTCGTTTTCAATGGCGTTAATTAACGTTGGAACATATTTTGAGAGTCGAAAAAAATAATTTTCTTCTTCTTGAGAGACAATTTCTCGGGTTGGATGAAGAGGGCAACGGCCTTTTATTAGTTCGCTTTCGGTAATAAATTTTTCGCACCCGATACAATAAAGACCGGTGTATTTTGCTTTGTAAATATCGCCTTTCTTGTAAATTTTTTCCAATATCTCCTGAACTATCTTAATATGTTGAGGATTGGTGGTGCGAATAAAATAATCATAATTAATATCAAGTTTAGGCCAAATTTCCGAGAAGGTTTTGCTTACTTTATCGGTAAAAGCTTGAGGGCTAAGACCTTCTTTCTCCGCCGCTTCCGCCACCTTGGCTCCATGTTCGTCAGTGCCCGTTAGAAAAAAAACATCTTTTCCTTCTTGTTTTTGAAATCTTGCTAAAATATCGGCGGCTACCGTTGTGCTGGTATGACCAATATGAGGAACATCATTAACATAATAAATCGGCGTAGTGATATAAATTTTAGATTCCATGAGAGTATTTTAGTCTAAACCTAAGAAGAAAGCAAAAAATTTTATTTGCCAAAAAGGCTTTTAATTTTCTTTTCCCATTTTTCCGCCCATTCATTATTTTCAATTTTTCGAAGAGCGATCTTAAAACCCTCTTTTTTTGATTGACTTTGAATTTCGGAAATTGTGGCGGAAGAAATTTTAAGCGCTTTTTTTATTTGAGAATAACTCTGTCCCTTGCTTAAATAATAAGCGATAGCTACTCTTTTGGCAATCGAAATTAATTCTGCTTCCGAGAGGATATCTGTTAATAAAGACCCCGCCTCCTTAATATTTTTGGTATCGGCAAAAATTTGAAAAAGCAGGTCGAGAATTTCTTTTTTAACCGCTGAATTAATTTTTTCAGAAGAAACCCTCATTTTTAGCAATATTAATTAGAGACAATGGAGTAGTTTAATTAATTAAATCAAAGATAACACCGTTAAGTGATTTTGTCAATTTTTCTTCTCCGCTTATTTTTTGAAAGAAAATAAAGTTCAAGCATTAAAAAACCGCTAAAAAGAAGAAAAATGTTAAGCGGACGAGCTTCTTTTATAAGACGCAAAAACAAAAAGCTGTTTATAAAGAAAGACAAAAACAATCCTCGACGAGTGTTTCCTAAAAAAAGGGCGAAAGTAAGAGTTAGGGTTATAATAAGAACAAGAAAAAACAAAAGGATGTTTATAAAAATAGTAAGTTGATAATTAGCGAGCAATATTTGAATTTTATAATCGGGGGAAAATTTAATAATAATAATGAAAAAAAGAATCCAAAAAAAAATAGTGACAATAAAAGCGGGGAAAAAATTACGGCGATATTTTCTAGACATATTTTAATATTTAATTTATTGTAAACAAGGTCGTGTTAAAATTAAACCATGTATTTTGATACTATACTTGTTATCGGTAGTCTTCTTCTCGGCTTTACCATTGTTATTTATCTAATTAACAGAAAACAAACTATTAGTTCAGATGAAACCTTAACAAAATGGCTTTCTTCGATGCAGACAACCCTGGATAGTCGTCTAAACAGCGCCTCTCAGCTTATGTTGCAGATAAAAGAAGACGCGGGAAAGTTTGCGGAGTTGTCGGCCTCCATGAAAAACCTTCAAGATTATCTTAAAAGCCCAAAGCTTAGAGGGAATATTGGCGAACAAGTGCTTAAAGACTTAATTTCTCAAATGTTTCCTAAAAATTCCTTTTTTTTACAGTATTCTTTTAGAAATGGAGAGCGCGTGGACGCGGCGATAAAAACCGATGCGGGAATTTTGCCGATTGATTCCAAATTTCCCGGCGAGAATTTTCAAAAAATGATGATGGCCGAAAATGAAAAAGAAAGAGAAGAGGCAAGAAAAGAGTTTGTCCGCGATGTAAAAAAACATATTAGCGATATTTCTAAAAAATATATTTTGCCTGAGGAAGGAACGATGGATTTTGCTTTAATGTATATTCCTTCTGAGCCAATTTATTATGAAGTGGTTAATGATTTGAATTTAACAGAATACGCTCGCAAAGAAAGGGTTTATCCCGTTTCCCCCAATACTTTATATGCTAATTTACAGATAATTTTACTTTCATTTGAGGGTAAAGAGATTGAGAAAAAATCGCGAGAGCTATTTTCTCTTCTCAGAGGAATTCAAAAGGACTACGCAAAATTAGGGGAGAATTTGTCAATTTTGAATAGACATATTGTTAATTCCTACAATCAAATGGCCAATGTCAACTCGGAATTTGTTTTAATTGGGCAAAAATTAAATGCCCCGCAAAATTTTCAAGGAGGTGAAGACATTAAAAAACTTGAGACATGGACAGAGAAATAAAACCTGGAAGCAAATGGAGACATTTTAAGGGCGGAAACTATTTTGTCTTTGGCATTGCTTGACATAGCGAAGACCCTGAAAAAGAATTTGTTGTTTATAAACATCTTGACGGCGAGTCGGAATATGGTTTAGACCAACTTTGGATTCGGCCCAAAGAGATGTTTTTAGAAGAAATTGTTCGTGATGGAAAAACGTTTTATCGTTTTGAGGAGATTAAAGAATAGAACGGTCGCCTAAAGAAGATTCTAATGTGCAAGCCCTAGTTGTTGAGTATATAATTATTTCGTGATAGATTCTTCTAAAAAATTAAACTCGGAACAAATCGAGGCTATAGAGCACGGAGACGGACCGCTTCTTATTATTGCCGGCGCAGGAACGGGAAAAACAACCGTTGTTACTGAAAGAATTAAATATTTAATTGCCGAAAAAGGCGTCTCTCCTTCGAATATTTTGGCGTTGACCTTTACTGAAAAGGCGGCGCGCGAAATGGAAGAGAGAGTGGATATTGCCCTTCCGCTTTCTTATTCCAATCTCTGGATTTCCACTTTTCACTCGTTTTGCGATCGAATTTTAAGAGATGAGGCGATTAATATTGGGCTTAATCCGGGATATCGACTTATGTCTCAGGCCGAAAATATTTATTTTCTTAAAAAAAATATTTTTAAATTTGATTTAGAATATTTTAGGCCGCTTGGAAATCCGCATAAATTTGTCGAGGGAATGTTTCAGCATTTTAGCAGACTGAAAGACGAAGACGTTGAGCCGGAGGAATATTTAGAGTGGGTTTTAAATCAAAAATTGAGGGGTAAAAACCAAGATGAAAAAGCCGAAAAAGATGATGATGAAGAGGAAATTTTAAAATACGACGAACTTGCGAAAGCTTATAAAACTTATGAAGAATTGAAGATTAAGGAAGGGGTGATGGATTTCGGTGATCTTTTAAGCAACACTCTTAAAATTTTTCGAAAAAGACCGTCGATTTTAAAAAAATATCGCCAGATGTTTAAATATATTCTCGTTGATGAATTTCAAGACACTAATTTTGCTCAATACATCTTAATTAAATTTTTAGCGCCGCCGCCAAACGCCAACTTAACCGTTGTTGGCGACGACAATCAAGCTATTTATCGCTTTAGGGGGGCGGCTGTTTCCAACATTTTACAGTTTAAAGATGATTATCCCGTCGCCAAAAGCGTTATTTTAAATAAAAATTATCGTTCATCGCAAAACATTCTTGATAGTTCTTATAGATTGATAAAATACAACGACCCCGATACTTTGGAAGCAAAATTAGGGATTAATAAAAAACTTATAAAAATGCGGGATGGGGAAGAAACTCCGGTGGAATTTTTAATGGCCGGCAGAGTGGAAGACGAGGCGGAGATGGTTATAAATGAAATTGAAAATTTAAAATCTAAAAATAAAGATTATTCTTGGAGAGATTTTGCGATTCTTGTCCGGGCGAATAACCATGCGGAACCGTTTATTCAAGCGTTTCAAAGAGTCGGAATTCCATGCCAATTTTTAGGCCCCGGAATGCTTTTTAGACAGCCAGAAATTAAAGATCTAATCGCTTATTTATCAATTTTATATAACTTTGAGGATGATCTTTCCATGTATCGCGTTTTAACGATGGAATGCTTTAAAATCTCCGGGCGAGATTTGGCCGAACTTCTTAATTTATCTCGAAAATATCACCTTTCTTTATTCGAAATTTGCGAAGAGGCGGCCGGGGTCAGAAAACATATTGGTGAGGCAAAAAACCTGGAAGGGTTGGAAAATAAAACCAAAGAAACGCTCTCTAAATTAATTAAGATGGTGCATAAACACCTAGATGAAGCAAAGACGGAAAAAGCGGGAAAAATTCTTTACTCTTTCTTGGAAGAAACCGGAACGTTGAAAAGTTTAATGAATTATGAAAACGAAGGAGACGAAAGAAAAGCTCAAAATGTGGCTAAATTTTTTGAAAAACTAAAACAATATGAGACCGAGCGCGAAGACGCTTCCGTTTCCGCAGTGGTTGATTTTATTAATTTTTCTTTGGAGCTTGGCGAGTCGCCTTTAGTAAACGATCTTGATTGGACGGAAAACGACGCGGTTAATTTATTGACGGTTCATTCGGCTAAAGGGCTTGAATTCCCGGTGGTTTTTTTGGTTAATTTAGTTTCTCAAAGATTTCCGGCAATTGAAAGAAAAGAACAAATTCCCATCCCCAAAGAATTAATTAAAGAAATGTTGCCCGAGGGAGATTTTCATTTGGAAGAAGAAAGGCGTCTTTTTTATGTGGGAATGACACGAGCGAAAGATAAACTTTTTTTAACCGCGGCTAAGTTCTATGGCGATAGCAAGAGAGAAAAAAGGATTTCTCAATTTGTAAAAGAAGCCCTGGGAGAATTAAAAATCAAAAACTATGAACCAAAAATTGAAAATCAACTTTCAATTTTTGATTACAACAATAAACCATTAAAAGAAACTTTAGCAGTCAAAACAAATTTAAAAAATCTTTCTTATTCGCAAATCGAAACTTTTAAAACTTGTCCGCTGAAGTATAAATATCGATATGTTTTAAATATTCCCGTTTCGCCCTCGGCGGCGCTTTCCTTTGGCAGCGTAATTCACGAGACAATGAAAGTTTTTTATAAACGCGCCATCGCCGGGCAAAACCCAACCAAAAATGACATTTTAAAAATTTTTGACGAAAACTGGATAGCTACCGGTTATTCTTCTAAAGAACAGCGAGAAAAATATAAAAAAGAAGGACAAAAAATACTGTCCGAGTTTTATGAAAAAGCTTACGATCCTCAAATAATGCCTCTTGCCCTAGAACAAAATTTTTCGATAAAAATCAGTTCGGGATTAAAGATAACGGGAAAAATTGATCGTTTAGATTCAAAAGACAATGAAGTAGAAATTATCGATTACAAAACCGGAAAAAGTTCAACGCAAAAAGAAGCGGACAAAGACTTGCAACTTGCGATTTACGCCCTTGCGGTTGCTAGCGGCCAATTTACTGATTTGGGAATTTTAAAAAAGACGCCCAAGCCGCAAGAAATTAAACTTTCCTTTTATTTTTTTGACGATCAAGTTAAAGTTTCAAGTTTTAGAACGGACAAAGATCTCGAAAATGTCCGCGAGGAAATCTTGGACTTGGCGGAAAAAATTTTAAAAAGCGATTTTTCGGCTAAACCCGGAATGGCCTGCGAATATTGCGAGTATAAGATTATTTGCGATAAATGGAAATCGCGTTAAAAAAATAAAAAAAATTTAGCGGTTTGGCCAATCCAAAAAATTTAATTATCGGCCTAGGATAAATTATTTGATCCCCCCGAAAACCTTCCTTAAATTTTGTAAAACCCAGCCAAGATTTATTTTGAGGAAATCTGTCGTCGTAAACTCCCTCAAAATCAAAAATTTCGCATTTTTCTTTTTTTGCAAGTTTAATTCCTTCCCATAAAAGAAGCGTCGGGGCGGCAAGCTTTTTTCCCTTGCTAGTGGCGGCGGCCTGCCAGTAATAACAAGTTTTTTCCCAAAAAAGAAAAAGCGCTCCGGCAAGGGGGACGAAAGGAGATAAAGAATGATAAGCGATAAGAATTTTGGCTTGAGAGTTAAAAGCCTCGCAAAGAGGAGATATTTCCTTCTCAATTCCAAAAGGAAAAATATGTTTTTTCAAAAGACTTTTTTTCTTTAATCTAATAAATTCTTCCCTTGTCCCTTCTTTGATTATAATTTGATTTTTTTGGGCTAGCCTAATATCCCTTCTTTTATTTTTGGAAAATCCCTCAAAAATTTCATTTTCTGTTTTTTGGGCGATTTGGATAAAAAAAGTTTTAGTGGGAATAAAGGGAGATTTTTCCGGTTTATAACCAAACTTCTTTGCTTTTATAAGCCATTTTTTTTCATCAACAACTCTGTCGGGTTCTATAATTACTTGAAAGGCCTTTTTTTCTTTGGCAAATTTTTCAATTTTTTCAAAAGAAAGATTCGTTCTTTGAATTTTAATTAAATTGCCTAAGAAAGGAATTTTGCGGATAAAAACATTGGCATCGCCGATTTTTTCCACTTGCCAGCCGATTTTTCTAAGATAGTCGGCGTAGCGCTCTGATTGACGAATATCCATAGTTAAAATTTCGCTTTTAATCTTAAAAATTTCCAGCGAATTTTATCGACAAGATTATAAACACGATATAAAATTGAGTTTATCACCAAGTCGTAAGCGCCCAAAAACTCAACCAATTTTGGAGAAAAACCCGCCTTAAAACGATGAAAGCCGTAGTAAGGATGGTTTGGAGAGGGATTGGGGGCCGTGTCCCCCCAAAGATCAAATTCCAAGCAACCATGTTTTTTGCCAAAACGAATTGCCTCCCACATAAGTAAAGTGGGCGCCATAAGCTCGCGATATTCTCTAGTCGAAGCGCCATAAGGATAATAAATTTTTTTATTAAAGATAAAAAGCATAAAAGCGGCCAGAATTTTTCCTTGATATTTGGCGGTTAATAAATGGGGAATGCCTGTATCTTTTAGCGTTCTCCACAGCTTTCGATGATAATCTTTATTATGGGCGTAAAAATTTTGACGATTGGCAGTTTCGAAAAGAAGTTCTAAATATTTATTAAAGGCCTCCTCGGAATTATCTTCCTCGGCGTAAACTCCGTGTTTTTGCGCCACCTTTATGTTATATCGAGTTTTGGGTTTTAGATTTTTAAATAGTTCATCCTCGGGAAGAGTAAGATCAATAATGGAAGTATATTTTGTAAAAATAGATTTTCCGGGAATTAAACCAAGTTTTTTTATTTTCTCTTCCTCCCCTTCGTTTTTTAAAATATTTGGTTCTAGTTTAATAAAAACTGTTTTATTTTTTTTGGCTACCCTTTTTAATTCTTCAATTACTTCTTTGCAAGGGAGAACGCTTTTGGGCAAATAACCAACCGAAAACGGAGTATGAGGAATTTTATGAATGGTTAACTGAAAAATTTCCCTAAGACCCTCATCGTCAAAAAGGCCTAGTCTTATTGTTTGGTGTCCTTCTCTTTCTCTAAATTCTCCCCATTGCCAAGATTGAAGCGGATGAGTGGCTAATTTATTAAAAGAAATTTTTTCTTTTTCTGTTAATTTAGCGATAATCTTTACGTTATTCAAATTATCTCCTTGACTATTTATTCTATTTACTTTAAGCTTATTATAGCTTAATGGCCAGGAAAAGGACGCAAACGACAAAACCGGCGGAACTTTTAAAAGACCGCTGGTTTTTGTTGGTAGTTTAAAATTTTTCTCCCAAAGGTTTTAATAGTTCCTCAGGAATATCGATAATAAAACGGGAAATTTCGTTGAATGATCTTTGGCCAAAATAAAGTCGGCGGCGAGCGCAAGTAAAATAAATTTTTTCTTTAGCTCGAGTTATTCCAACGTAACAAAGTCTTCTTTCTTCTTCGAGTTCGTTTTTATCTAAAAGACTTCTAGAGTGTGGGAAAAGGCCCTCTTCCATGCCGATAATAAAAACAACCGGAAATTCCAATCCTTTGGCGGCATGAAGAGTCATTAATGTAACAGCGTCTTTTTTGTTGTTTGAATTTGTTTTTTCGACCAGTGTTTCTTGTTCGACCAAAGCGACATTTTCTAAAAATTCGTTTAAATTCGGAAATTGAGCGGCAACCGAACGCAATTCTTTGATATTTTCTAGTCGAGCCAGATCTTCTTCTGTCTCCGAGTCGTACAGGCTAAAATAATCAGCGGCTTTAAGAACGGAATCTAAAAGAGTCAAAGTGTCAATTTTTTTTATTTCTTCGTCGTTTAAGGCAATTTTCATTTTCCAATCAAAAAATTTTTCCAAACGCGTTTTGCCTAATTTTTCTATTCGATTGCGCGATATGGTATCGGCTGGATTATTAATTAACCGAAGATAAGAAAGAACGTCTTTAATTTCCTTTCTCTGATAAAACCGCGTGCCGCCGACAAGAAGATAAGGAATGCCCGCCTGAAGAAAAGATTCTTCGATAGCTCTTGATTGGGCGTTAGTGCGATAAAGAACGGCAAAATCGGAAAGATGACGTTTTTCAAGATCTTTGGTAATTTCGTCGATAATAAATTCGGCTTCTTTAATTTCGTCTTCAGCTTCATAAAGATAAGCTTTTTCGCCTTTTTCTTTATCGGTCCAAAGTTTTAAGATCGGATGGCTTGTATTGCGACTAATAACACAGTTTGCGACATCAAGAATGTTTTGAGTAGAGCGATAATTTTGTTCTAAATTTATAATCGTTAAATCGGGGAAGTCGCCTTTAAGATTAATAAGATTTCGAAAATTTGCCCCTCTCCAGCCGTAAATGCTTTGCGAAGCGTCGCCGACTACCGTTAAATTGCGATAGCGTTGGGCGAGAAGTTTAGTCAGAACATATTGGGCATGATTTGTGTCTTGATATTCGTCAACCAGAATATAAGGATATTGATTTTGATATTTGCCAAGCACTTCCGGAAATTTTTTAAAAAGTTCTACTGTTTTAAAAATCAAATCGTCAAAATCCATCGCGTCCTGATTTTTTAAAAATCTTTGGTAATCAAGATAAATTTGAGCGACGGTTTTTTGCCATGTTCCGCGGGCGTATTGAGGGTATTCCAGCTCGGAGACTAATTCATTTTTGGCTTGCGAGATTGAAGTTAAGATTGAAGGAGGTTTATATTCACTTGAAGAAAGAAGCATTTTTTTAATAATTTCTCTTACCGAATTTTCCTGATCTTCTTCGTCGTAAATCGTAAAGTAAGGAGAATAACCCAAAAGATGACCTTCCGATCGGAGAATGCGGGCGCAGAAGGAGTGAAAAGTGCCGGCAAAAGGCAAGTTGTTGGTAAATAAACAACTTTTCTTTAAAAGATCGGCAATACGATTTTTCATCTCCCCGGCGGCTTTATTAGTAAAAGTAAGCAGTAAAATATTTTCCGGGGAAATATTTTTTTCGAGAATCAAATAAGCGGCGCGATGAGTTAAAGCGCGAGTTTTTCCGCTGCCGGCGCCCGCCAAAATAAGAAGAGGGCCGTATTCAAAAGAAACGGCTTCTTGTTGCCGTGGGTTTAAGTTTGCTAAAATGTCAGTCATGATTAAAAAATATCTTTTGGGATTTCTTTCAGTATTGATAATTTTACTCTTTTTCGGGGGATTTTTGTGCGGTACCTTATTTGCGAGAAAATATTTTAACGAACTTACTAGCCGCAATGATCGAACAAATTTTTTGCTTTTGGGAATGAACGGTGGAGGAAACGCGGGGGATGATCTTACGGATACGATCATTTTTGTTTCTCTAAATCAAAAAACCAGTCAAGCGACGATGATCTCTATTCCTCGCGATCTTTGGATTAAAGGATTGGAGACAAAAGCTAACTCTTTATATCATTATGGTGGAATTGATTTGGCTAAAAAAAATATTGAAGAAATATTGGGTCAAAGAATTGATTATACGGCGATTTTAAGTTTTGACGGATTTGAAAAAGTAATTGATGCTTTGGGCGGAGTCGAGGTGGAAGTTCTTAGGGGTTTTGACGATTATAAATATCCGGTTAAAGGGAAAGAAAACGATCCTTGCGGCGGAGACAAAGAGTACCGTTGTCGTTATGAACATATTCATTTTGAGGCGGGGATTCAAAAGATGGATGGCAAAACCGCGCTTAAATATGTTAGAAGTAGAAATGCGGAAGGCGAAGAAGGAACTGATTTCGCCCGCTCTCAGCGGCAATTGCAACTTCTTGCGTCAATCAAAAGAACGCTTGTGGATTTAAAACTTTATAAAGATCCCGGAAAAATTTTAAATATTGTCAGAACTCTTAAGGAAGCGATAAAAACAGATGTTAAGGAAAATCAATACGGAAGCCTTCTTCTTTTGCTGGCAAAAATTGACTGGAATCAGGTTAAAACAGCCTCGATAAAGGAAAACTTGCTTATTAATCCCAAAAGTCATTATTCTAAACAATGGGTTTTAATTCCTAAATCGGGAGATTGGAAAGAAATTCGGGCTTTTACCGAAGACCTGTTGAAATAACCGTCTTTTTTTAAGTTTTAATCTAATTGATAAATACTGGTTTCGCCGCTTTCAAAAACCTTTTTTCCGAGAAGCTCAAATTTTTTTTCGTTAAGATTGGGATATTTTTGTCTTTCTAGCGCGCCAAGAAATACATACCTAATATTATATTTTTTAAGAATATCTTTAGCCGTGTTTGGATCGTTTGTTTCATATATTGTTTGAACCTCGCCTGATCTCTTGCCCGGCTCGTCAAAACTTCCCCTCCAAAGCCATTCATGTACCAACCAGCCTTCAATTGTTGGTAGCCCCGTTGCCATAGAAACCCTGTTGTAATCGGTGTAGCTATCGCCAACCGCTTCAAGAATATTAGGTTGACCTATAATTGTATTATTTAACCACAAGATAGCTTCATAATCATCGGGGTAAAGCCTTTTTAAAAAACCAAGACCGTAAAGGCCTTTGTAGTTTTGAGGTGAAATACTTCCGTAATAGCCCTTTATTGAATAAAAGGGATAAATTGATAAAGCGATGATTATAAAAGTAAAAGAAAAAAGCGCGAGTTTTTGAATAAAAGTTTTTTTCAAAGAAGACAATATGCGAATAAAGATAAATCCAATAAGAATATAAAACATAATAAATGATTGATAAGTTAGCTTAAACATGGTGTTGGCGCGGTGATAAGAGGGAATATAGATATCTTTTAGATAAATAATTTCCGGAACGATAATCAAGACAGTTCCCATAAACAGAAGAATAAAAGCGAAATAATCGGAGAGGAATAAAATATTTGTTTTAACCGAGGAGTCTTTTGCGCCCAAGACGTTTATTTTGACGTTCATTTTTTTTGAAAGCCAACAAATAAAAGATTTTTTGTCTAGTCGAATTTTATCTTTCCAAAAGTAGAAAATAAAACTTGCTCCAAAAAACCAAGGCGCTCCCCAAAGAATAAGCAATTGGTGAGGGAGTGAATGAGCGCGAACAAAGGCTATTCCTTTGACAATGGGATCAAAATTCAATTGAAAAGGAAGAACTAAGAAAATAGCCAAAAGAAGAATAACTCCCCCAAGAAAGACAGCCCGAGAAAGGGTTTTAAAAGTATAACTAAAGCGTCGCGAATATCCCAGAAGAATTGCTAATCCAAGAATTCCTAAATAAATAGGAAAATCCCATTGATTGGTCATATACATGATTGCCAATGTCGCCGATATTGGAAGAACTAAAAACAATTGCCAAGGCTTTCCGCGATAAATGAAAGTTTTGTTTTCTTTAAGATAAACCAAAAGACAAAAAGCAAGGCCGATAAATAAAAGAACAAAAGGGATATCGGAAACGTGTCCATGTAGATCGGAGACGACAAACGAATAAGAGGGGAATTCATGAATAGTTTTATCTTCAACGTCCGGACAATAACCAATATAGCGAGTGGCGTTTGGATACCAATAAAAAGTGGCGCCGTCGCAATATGGCAATTTTAAGATTGACATTTTAAAGTTATAGTAGGCGGGGTGCAGATTGGCGCCGAGAGAAAGAAGGAAAGAGGAAATTAATCCGCCAATAACTATTAATTTCCAGTTGTTGGTTTTTGATAAATTTGCGTTTTTAAATTTTTCGCCCCTTTCTTTTAAAAAGAAAAAAATTAAATTTCCGGTCAAAGAAAAGACGAGAACGAAAGTAAAAGCGAAAAGAGTGGCAAGCATAAGGTTATAAGTAATTGCGGAGTTAATATTGGTTAATTTAGTCAAAAAGGCGGCAACATAATGGCCAAAATAATAGTAGTTAATGGGTTTTCCAGCAAACCACATATCGGCCGGAGGAAAATATTTTGTTCTTAAAATTGAATTGACAAACCCAAAATCCATAAATTTTTCTAATCCTTGGATATCTGGTTGAAACCCGCGAATAAAAGACCAAAAAATAAGCGCAAGCAAGAAAAATATTTCTTCAAATATAAATACAGTTAAAGGAATTGTTTTTTTTGTTTCAGAAGAGTATTTTGCAAAAGTTAGAAAATTTAAAATTAGACCGATGCTGATGGCAAACAAAATTGTTTCCCTTGAAAAAGAAAAAATTTTTAACGAAGCCAAAAGCCAAACAAGATATGAAGAAAATAAAATGCCGATAATTTTTGAGAAAGAATATCCCTGATCAAAAAAATTGTGAAATATTTTTCTCGTTATAGGCAAAAATACCAATCCCAAAATAAAAAGAACACTCCACCATTTAAAAATCAAAACAAGATCGAATAACATGAATGTATTATATTATAATAAAATAAAAAAGTTAAAAAATGACTAAAACAATTAAAATCGCTTTTGATCTGGATGGGGTAATTGTTGATAAACCGCCTTTGATTCCCAAAAAATTGCTTGAATTTTTGTTTAGAGGGAAGAAAAAAGAAGACAAACTTCATTATCGTTTTCCCAAACTAAAGGTTGAACAATATATCAGAAAACTGTCTCATTTTTACCTTTTTCGGCCGCCAATTAAAGAAAATATTAATTTTATTAAACAAATTGCCAAAGATTCAAAATACGAAATATATGTTGTTTCCGCCAGATATTCCTTTTTAAAAAAAGAAACCGATCTTTGGCTTAAAAAAAGAGGAATCAAGAATCTTTTTAAAAAAATATATTTGAATTTTAAAGATGAACAGCCCCATTTATTTAAAGAAAGAATTTTAAAAGAAATTGGGGCGGATATTTTTATTGACGATGACGAACTTTTGGTAGAATATTTGTCAAAAAGGATAAAAGGAGATATATATTGTTTTTTTCCGAACGGTCGGCTATCCTCTTTTGGAAGACAGTATTCTTCTTTAAAAAAAATTTTTTTAACTAATTTTTGAAAAATTTTGAATAAATGAAAATTCTTTTAGGTATTACTTATTATTATCCCAACATTAGCGGGGTAACATTATACGCTAAAAGATTAGCGGAAGGATTGGTAAAAAGAGGGAACCGCGTAATCGTTTTAACTTCGAGACATGACCCGTCTTTGCCTAAAAGGGAGACGATCAATGGGGTTGAGGTTATTAGAAGCCCGGTCTTACTAAAAATAGGAAAGGGAGTTTTGATGCCTTTTTTGCCATTTCAGATATTTTGGTTTATTAGAAATTGCGAAGTAGTAAACTGCCATCTTCCTCAATTCGAGTCTTTTATTTTTGCCGTTATCGGAAAATTTTTTGGGAAAAAAATTATTTTAACTCACCATACAGATTTATCGGGGTGGAAAGGTTTTTTAAATCAACTTTCAGAAATGGCGGTATGGTTGGGGCAGCTGATAGCGGGAGCGTTTGCGGATTTAATTGTTCCCTATACTAAAGATTATGCGGATTATTCTTGGTATCTTAGGCTTTTTAAAACAAAACTTAAATATATACTTCCGCCGATTTTAGTGGGTAAAATTGATAAAAATTTAATTAATAAATGGAAAAAGGAAATAGGAGATAATAAATATATAATTGGTTTTGCGGGTCGAATTGCTAAACAAAAAGGAATACCCCGTCTACTACAAGCCATTTCATTTTTAAAAAAACAAATTGGTCCTAATTTTAAAATTGTTTTTGCCGGACCTTATAAAAAAGTAATCGGAGAAAATTATTTTAAAGAAATTGAAGATTTAATCGCTCTGTACCGCGGCCATCTTTGTTTTTTAGGCGATATTTTAGAGGATAAAATGGCTAGTTTTTATTCAATGTGTGATGTTTTGGTTTTACCAAGCGACGATAGGCTCGAATCCTTTGGTTTGGTTCAAGCTGAAGCGATGCTTTGTGGTTGTCCAACCGTGGCAACTAATCTTCCAGGCGTTAGAATCCCCATTCGATTAACCGGAATGGGGGAGACGGTTTCAATAGGTGATTCCAGGGCGCTTGCCAAAGGAATTTCAATGGTGTTAAAAAAGAAAGAAAAATATATTAAACCCAAAGAGGAAATTGAAAAAATTTTTAATTTCGACAAGACGCTGGAAGAATATGAAAAAATTTTTGAAGAAAATTGAGGAAATTTTAGAAAAAGAACCCGATCCGGCCTTTGCTAGGAGAGCGAAAATAATTTTTGAAAACCTTGATTTGAAAGGGAAGGAAAAAGTTCTAGAGATTGGTTGCGGCAGGGGGTTTTATTTAAAGACCTTAAAAACCGTTTGGCCGGGGCTAAATATTACCGGGATAGATGTTAACCAAAAATATTTAGATAAGGCTAGGAATTTTCTAGAAGGTTTGGATGTTAAGCTAATTGTTGGCGATGCCACAAAACTGCCATTTAAGAATCAGACTTTTGACCGGATTATTGCTTCAGAGGTTTTAGAGCATATACCGAATGACCAAAAAGCGATTTACGAAATGCATCGCGTTTTAAAACCGGGGGGAATTGTTTTGATTACTGTTCCTAATAAAAATTATCCTTTTTTATGGGATCCCCTCAATTGGACATTGGAAAGAATTTTTAAAACTCATATCCCCTCTAATATTTGGTGGCTTGCCGGCATTTGGGCAGATCATGTTAGACTATATGATAAGGAAGGACTCAAGAGCAAGTTGGAAAAGGCGGGGTTTGAAGTTGAAAAAACCTGGCGAGCAACCCATTATTGTTTCCCTTTTTCCCATTTTTTGTTTTACGGGATTGGAAAAAATTTGGTGGAAAGAGGATTTTGCCAATCGTGTAATAGGTTTGGAAATGGGGGTCGTCGATCGTTCTTAAATAAAATTTTTCTTTGGCCAATAAAAAAGATTGATAAATTAAATGAGATTAACGATAGATTCTCCTCGATGAATTTAGTATTCTTGGTTAGAAAGCGAATATAATTTTCTGATTAACTTTGAAAAATTCAATAGGTTATATCCTCTTGAAGTAAGTTTAATGCAGTCTTTATCTTTCTCGATAGTTTTTATTATAGATTGTTCTTTGATGCGGCGGTTAACGGCCTTCTGGCTAAGGACATATTCATCAATAAAAAGTTTTTCTAACTCCTTTTCAGGTAACCCGCGGCAGTTTTGGATGCTTGATTTCTCGTTTATAGCAGAGAGAAGATAAGTAGTTACCGAGCGGTCAAAGGTTACTGGAAAGACAATAAAGAAACTTAAATTTAGAGAAACGCTGATTGCCAAAGCGGCGATAAGGGTTTCTAAATGAAAATTAAAAATATACTTGTTTAAAAGAGCACAGAACGCGGAAGTAGCAATCACCGTTACAATTAACAGCAAGATCCCGCGATAAAATAAAACAGTTTGTTTGGGAAAAAGCGGGAGATGGAAAGAAAGAATATATGTTGAAGTAAAAAAAATAAAAACAGTAGTGTAAAAAAAAGCGTAGTTCCTGAAATTTCTTTTAGTTAACATAATCATATAGTTATAATATACTCGTTTTAAAAAATTTTGTAAAAGTTAATTTTTTTGCTAATGAAAAAAGAGAAAGTCAAAACCTTGGTGGCAATAGCGTTATCGATTATTTTATGGGCGGTGTCGATGGCAATTGTTAAAAAGGATATTGATTTTACCTATCGTTGGGTAGCGCTGGCGCTACATTATTTATCCTTTATACCGGTAACTTTTCTTTTTGCATATGAATATTTAAAGAATAGGAGCTGGGTAAATTTATTCCGAAAGGGAACTTTACTCCCCTTTTTGTTTGTTTTGCTGGTTGCCGCTATTAGTTATTTCATTTTTCTTGAGAGATATCCTTTTGTTTCTAGGGGTGACGAATTAAGAGATTGCGGTCTTCGTTCGTTAGAAATAAACGAAGGAGAAATAAGAAATATTTTTGGTTATGGAGATTATAATGGGTATGGACTTGATTCTTCAATATTAGCCGCTTTTTTCTATCGTTTGTTTGGGAGTTCTGTTTTAACCTATCGTTTCCCGTCTGCTATTTTGGCAGTAATAGAGGTAATAGTAATTTATGTTTTAGGATATTTAATTTTGGGACAAACTTTAGCTTTTTGGTCGGCGATAGTGTTGATCGCCTTGCCACTGCAGTTAATGCTGGCCAGAACAGAACTTTTGGTCTTGTTTAATAGTTTTTTGACTTCAGCAATTTTATTGTTTTTTTACATCTTAAAAGATAAGAAGATTATTAATTTCGCCCTTTTTGGGATTGTCTTGGGATTTAGTTCTGGATTCCACACGGCGGTTCGAGCGGTCGCTTTAGTAATGTTATTTGCTGGTATCTTATTCTTAACTTTCCCTATTAACACAAGAAATCTTAAAGAGAAATTGATAACTTTTATGGTTTTAATATTATTTTGCTTTATTGGCTTTGGCCCAAGGTTGATATTTACAACAAAAGATATATTTTTTGCCAAACATCGCTTCTATGCGCAACCTGTGGGGCAACAAAATGTTATCGATAAAATTGAAATTTTTAGCCAAAGATATTATTCCTCATTTTTATCGTGGTTTGTCGAGCCTCTGCAAAACCGTACGGTTGACAACAAACCAATCCTGACCCCTATCTTAAGTGTTTTTTTTATTGTTGGGTTGGTATCTTCACTATTTTGGTGGGGCAATTTATATTTAAGGGTTATTTCTTTGCTGGCTTTGGTTTTGCCCTTCACGAATAGCGCTTTGACCGACACGCTAAATCAAGGTCATCGGTTGTCGGTGTTGCTGCCGATAGGGGCAATATTGGTAGCGTTTGGTATTATCATTTTCCGGCAAAAGATTCCATCTAAATTGATTGGAGGTATTTTTAGTTTTTTGGCTTTAGTTTATTTGCTTTTCCAAATATTTTTCTTTTTTTACGGACAACCGATTAATAAGTCAAGGGAGTTGAGTGATTATCTCTCAATGCATTTGGTTTATTTTTTGAAGACCCATCTAAAAACGGTTAATCAAAAGATTTGTCTTAAAGTTTCCCCCAAAAACTGGCAAACTCTCGACTTGTTACATTTCAAAGAGCAGTACGAATATTTCTTCCCCGATGTCAAATTTTCCAGGATTTCAGATATTTCTTTGAAAGATAACGAAGTTTATATTTTTAATGGTAACTGTCATGAAAACAGTGTTTTAAGCGCAGAGGTTCTAGGAAAGAGACTTTTTAGAATTGCTTGTAGTAACAATACTTTTTTTTGCCCACCGGCCTATTTAGGAGATTTTAAAATTTATTATTAAACTACAATTTATTTTATAGATAAATAATTTTATAGTATTTTTCTTCTTTAATTTCCTTTATCAGCGTAGCCTCGCGAAAAATGCTCTCAAATTTTGTTGACAGACGTAGGGGTAAAATAATCACAGATTTGTTTTTGCTTTCCTGAATTTCTTTAAGATTTTTTTCCGGAAGAAATTCAAATGTAGAAATATTATTAGTTAGCAGATTAAGGATTTCTGTCTCTTTTGGGAGCGATTTTTTGGCCTCGGTTTGTAAACTAAGGTAGCTAAAAAGAAGAATCGGCAAGGAGTTGTCGGCTAGAGCTTGATTTTCTTCTAAAAGAAGAAAATTATTTAGGGTTATCTTGTTTTTAGGATCAGTTAATATTGACGACAAATTTCTAGCCTCTTCCATTATTGGAGCAGTAAAGGATGCATTTTTAGTTGCATGCTGTTGATAAGTAGAGTAGTCAGTTTTGGCGATGAAAAATGTAAAAAAACTGGTTAAGATAAAAAAAAGGAAGAGAATAGTTCTGGTTGTGTATTTGGAAATGAACATCATTGCTTCCCCGATAGCAACGCCTGCTAAGATATATACCAAGGAAGATGTTGTAATCCACATACGCGGGTAGTTAAAACCAAGAAGGCAGTTGAAACCTATCAAATATAACAAACTCCAAATCATAAGAAATAAATATTTGTTTGACTGGGTTGTTCGTATAATAACGAGAGTCAAGCCAATGGCACACAAACAGGAAATATTAATATTAAATAGAGAATTGGGCCAATTTGCCAGCATGTCAGGAGTAAACTTTCCAAAAAATTCCCCCTTAACATTAGCGACGGATGCAACGGCTTTATTAATCATGACCCTAGGAGAATCCCCTAAAGAAACAGCATCTTTAAAAACATATCCCTTAAAGGACTGCTGTTGAAAACTTACAATAATTTTTGGTAAATAAATTAAAATTGGGAGGAGCAAGAGAAGAATCAAAAGGAAAGTTTTGTATGGAGAGAAATTTTTTGAGAAACTTGCAAAGAGGTAAAAAACTATAACGGGTACCAATATATAAGCAGTGTTGTATGTCAAAAGCGCAAGAAGAATAGATATTCCGCAAAGCACAGTTATGACGACTGCCTTTTTAAAAGATGTCGTTTTAGAAGCAATGATTGCTAGATAAATTGCAGGCAGAAAGAAAATTCTAGTATAGGAGCCGATAATTGCGATGCGACTAGTAATGAGGTTAAAAGTTGAAAAAGCATATAGAGTAGTTGTTATTAACGAAACGTATTTAGATAAATAACCACGGCAAATAAGATAAAAAAAGATAAGTGTGGAGAGGTTGAGAAGAAGGAGCATCTTTCTAGGGGCAACGAAATTTTTACCAAAAAACTGGAATGATGCCTTGTTTATGGCTACAGACACGGGAAAGTTATATTGATCTACGCGGTGGCCAACGAAAACATTGAAATTTGTCGCGTCAATGCCATATTTATTGGCCAACGAAGAGATAGTCCAACATTTTTCGTCTCCCTCGATTCCATAGGGAACTGATTCGATATTGCGCCATTGGATAACCAAAAAAGATAATAGAACAATCGATAATGGAAATATTTCAAGAAGCCATTTTTTCATTTACCTTTTTTGCTAAAAATCATAACTTTTGGGTGGTCGTAAACCGTAAAAGCCTCTTCGGCAGAGTCGTCATTAAAACAAAAAAGATGTTTATCGCCAAAAGGCGGAAAACAGGGATAAGAGGTAAATTCGGCAACTTTTTTAAAATTGCCGGTACCGTCAAAAAGTGAGCGATAGAAAGCGGTAGTTTGTGGGTATTTGTCCGGCAGTTTCATGGTTGAACCGTAGGCGCGGTTTGAAGTAATAAAATAATAGTCCACTTTAGCCAATTTTTCGTTTAATTTTTGCCATTTTTCCGGAGTATCAAAATCATACATAAATAAAGACTCAGACTTAAGATTTAGCGGCGGGTAGTTTGGCAAGCCAAGGGGAAGGCCATCATCCCATTCTTCATAGGTAACAGTTGATCCCTCGGGAATATTTTCATAAATCCATTTCGAAGTGGATACTCTCGTAATTGGATGAGTATAAATATGCATAAACGAGAGGGGATAGACAAGAAGAATAGACGATAAACCAACCATAAGAATAAGTTTTAATTTTTTGCTTTTTATGCGATTAAAAAAATTGTTAAGAAAATTTCCTGAGAGAAGGGCAAGAAAGGGATAAATTGGGAAAAAATAACGCATAGTTTTGCAAAATTGAATACCCTGATAGAAAAAAAGTCCAAAAATCCAAAGAAGCGCCAGCAAACCGCCAAACTTAAAGGAGGAAAATTTTTTTTGTTTTTTTAGTATTTGATATATGGTAAAAGAAATCGCAAGCGCGACTACTCCCCCCAAAGGTAGCCCAAGCCCCCAAAGAATCATATTTTTTAAAGGAAAAAGTATTGGCGTGGTTGATTTCCATTGAATAGACGGGGGAAACGTGGAATTTGGATCATTGAAGCTTTTAAGTTCTTTAAGGTTTTTTTGAAATTGATAATTGATTTCCCAGTTTAAAAAATTTCCGGTTTCAAAGGCTTGGGGTTGATTTAGTCTGAAAAAAAAGATGGAAGTTAAAAGGAAACAAAAGCCGCCGATTGAAACTAAAATGATTTTGGAGATTTTATTTTTTTCTCGAGAAAAAATCTCTTTCTTTAAGAAAAATAGAAAACCTAAACCGATTATTGGCAAGAAATAAAGGGCGGAAATTTTGCTTCCAAGAGCGAAACCAAAGGAAATGCCAAGAAGAATAGTTTTGGGAATAAAATATTTGGTATTTAGAAGAGAAACAAGAAAGAAAAACGAAAGAAAAATAAAGAAATTAAGAAAGGTATCCACGGCGAAAAAATGAGAAAGTTGAATTGGTAAAACCATTATTGAATAAAGAAAAGCGCTAAAAAGACTGGCTTTTTCATCCGAGATTTTTTTACCAATTAAATAAAGAAGGAAGACAACGCCAATATCAAAAATAGCCGAAAGACGTCGTCCGATAAAATGAATATTCCAATAATCAACATTTTTGGTGATTTCTCCTATAATTTTTGTGATATTTAAGGGGAAATTGCCATAAACATAAAAAGAAAATCCGACATTATATGGATTCATAGTTGATATCTTGGGATTTAAATAATCCGGCAGGTTGGCGGGCAGTTTAAAAGCGGAAACAACCATTGTTAAAAATCTTTCATCGGGGTGAAGGTGTTGGCCCTGATCCCAGTTTAAGCCAAAGAGGCGAAAAAACGACGCCAGAAGGACGATAAGGATAAGAAATATCAGATTTTTATTGGATTTTAAAAAGTTTTTCATAATCATCGACAGTCAATTTTACTGTTTTTTTATAAATTCTGACAACGGGATGGTCGAAAACCGACCATGTTTCTTCGGCTTGCTCATCGTTTAACAAAGAACAAATAGACGAGAAAGAGCAGTCGAAAGAAGAAAATTTTTTAATTTCCTCAAAACCGAGTTTTCCCGAGAAAAGCAAGTCATAATATTTTGCGGTTAGAGGAAATTTGTCGGCCAGCCTTTGATGATTTTTAAAAATTCTCCTTGAGGGAATAAAAATATAATCTGAATTTTCAAGAAAATTAATTAATTGGGTAAATAATTGAGGGTCTTCGTCGAGGTGATAAAAATCAAAAGAAATAGGATTAAGCAGGTAGTTGAAGTAGTCGGGAAGATTGGAATAATTAGGAGGAAGTATTGGAATATCGACAACGTTTCCTGTTTCTGAAAGAACTTTTGAACCGGAAGGTATATTTTTGACAATCCATAAAGAGGCGCGGAAACGGACGTCTTGGTGGAAATAAATTAAGCTAAAAATAACTCCCGGCAAGGCCGAGAGGATAACCGTATATTTTAAATATTTTAAACTTTTAAAGTAATTAAAAGGAAAGACGAAAAAGATTGGAAAAAAGGCGAAGATAGGAGCCATAAAACGAGTCCATTTGGTAAAAAGAAAGGCTTGAGAAAAAAAGTAAGTTAAAAACGAAACAAGGATAACAATAAACAGCCAATGATAAATAGCAAGGGCTTGTTTTTTTATTAATTTTTTAATTAAAAAAGCGAGGATAAAAAATAAACCAAGGCTTCCTAAAATAAAAATAGGCCAACCTAAAGCATAAGGAAAGATTTTTTCAAGCTGAAAAAAAATAGGAGTGGTGTTGAAAAATTGACGGGTATAAAAGACGGGAATTTCTCCGGCGGCAACCTGTTTTTCATAGATTAATGTTCCCAAAGATTCGTTCTTTTTTAAAAGTAAATAAGGCGAAGTTAGAAGAGTAAGTATTAGAGTCAAGACAAAAGATGAGGCGCTAAAAAAAACAATAGTTAACTTTTGTTTTAGGTCATTTTTTCTTGCAAATAAGATAATGTTGGTTAAAAAAAGGGGAGTTATAAAAACAAGGGCGGTAATTTTTGAAGCGAGAGCGATCCCTAGAAAGACGGCTGAAAGAAAATAATTTTTGAAAGAAGGTTTTTTAAAAATTTTAATTGAATAGTAAACGACACTAAGAAAACAAAAAGAAAGAATTGATTCGGTGGTGCCAAAATGAGAAATTTGGATTAAACCCGGAGTAAAAGCAGCCAGTAAAGCGGCGAAAAGAGCGTAATTTGCGGAAAAAAATTGTCTGGAAATTAAGTAAACAAAATAAACAGAACCGATTCCAAAAAGCGCCGACCAAAAACGAAGAAAAAAAATAGCCTCTTGGGTGGTAACTGAACTAGCCTTAACCAAAGATATTGTTTTATAAATTTGAGCCGAAAAATAAGAAAGATACAAAGGAAACTGTCCATAAGCAAAAAATTGGGGATTAAATTTGTTTTCAAAGGAGAGTCTCGTTATCGCCGCGGCCATATTCCATTCATCGGGGTGGAAATGAAAAGGAAAACCCCACGCAAGCCCAATAAATCTAAAAACTGCCGCCAAAAAAAGAATTAAAAATATCTTAAAGTTTAAATTTTTAAGATTGAAGAATTTCATTCGCCGCTTTTTCTCCTAACTCTATTGCGTAATTAATTCCTCGATCTTGTGGATAAACATGATGAAGAGATGTCCAGTATAGTCCGGGGATGGAAGTTTTTATTTTAGGGGCGATAGTCGAATAATTTCGCGTGACAATAGGCTGCGCGTAAAAGTCTTTAAAAATCCAAGAATTGAGGATAGATTGAGAAGAAAAATCGGGATTGATTTTTTTTAAAAACGGGACAAATTTTTTTAATACCTGTTCTTTTTCGAACGTTAAGATTGGATTTTTAAGAGAATAGTAGCCGCCAACATAAAGAAGCGGATAATTTCCGTAAAATTTTTTGTCGATAAAGTTTGTATGTTCGACTACCGCGACAAAAGGAAAACTTGCGTCGTTCACGTTTAACCAATATGTTCCGTCAGTTAAAAAAGGTTTTCTTAATTCTAATATAAGACATAAACAACCAAGGCTTTTTAGCGCTTCTATTTTATTTTTTTCTTTTTTAAGATTGCTTAATTTAAGCAAAGTCTCCGGAGAGCTCGTAATTAGAACTTTGTCGAATTCTTCATTATATTTCCTTTCGTTTTTAAAAATATAAAATTTGTTTTTAATTTTTCTAACTTTTGTTACCTCGCTCTTTAGAAAAATTCTGCCGTTGTTTTTTTTAATTTTTCGGCTTAGCGCTTCGATTAACGAATTTATGCCGTTTTTTAAATATCCCAATCTAAAACTTCTTTTATTGATTCTAGTCCAAATCCAAGCGCCGGAAATCTCCTCGTCAAATTCTCCAAATTTGCTCTTAAGAAGCGGTTGCCATATTAATTTATAAGTTTTTTCTCCCATGGTTGTTTTAAGAAGATCGGCTGCGGTAATTTTTTCTAGCGGTTTCCAAAATGGGTTTATTTTAAAAAGGAAGGCCGAAACACCGGTTCTTATTTTGTTTAAGAAATTTAATTTGGGAAAAAGAAGAATGCTTTTAGGGTTGTCAAAACGATAAATTTTTCCTTCGACAAAAACTGAAGTTTTAGGGGCAAAAAAAAGAAGATCGTTTTCTAAATTAAGGTCTTTTATTAAATTTAACAATTTGCGATCTGAAGCAAAAAAATGATGAAAATATTTTTCAAGCGGCCATTGCCAATTGTTCATTTTAAAAGAATTGGCTAGTCCTCCAAGAATATTTTCTTTTTCAAAAATGGTTACTTGGTGGTTTTGGCTTAAAATACTTCCGGCGATTAAGCCGGTTATACCGCCGCCGACAATGGCAATTTTCATTAAAGATATTTTAATATATTTGCGAAAGAGAATTAAGCGTAGATTTAAAAAAAGACGATAGCGATACCAATAAAAATAGTAATAATTCCCGCCGCGAAAAAAGCCTTAATAGGCAAAAGATTTCCTGTCGCGGGTGTTTCTTTTTCTGGCGTAGGAGTAACCTCGGACGGTTTCTCGGTTGGGGTAATTTTTATGGTGGGAGTTGAAATCCTCGTTGGGGTGGCGGTTGGAATTAGGGTTGGCGTGGAAGTTGCTTTTTTCCCTGAAGGAGTAGCGGTAAAAGAAGGCAAATCGCTTTCGCCCGCAGCCAGAACGATAAATTTGCGGGTGGTTTTCTTGATAAATCCGTCCTTGTCGGCATAAGAGACTGTAATTTGATGTTCTCCGGGAGAAAGAGGAATTTTTGTTGTCCATTGCCAGTTTCCATCCGAATCCGCTATTGCCTGATCTTTTATTTTTTCATTTGATTCGACAATTATTTCTATTTTTTGGTTTTTAGGAGCAGTCCCTAGGAATTCAGGCAAGGATGAATTTACCTTTTCATTTTCGGACGGAAAAATAATTTTTAATTCCGGCGAGTCTCCCGATATTTGGGATCCACTGGTTTCAAATTTTGAAGTGGAATTTTGAATAAAGGTTGGAGTAGGCGAGGCTAAAGACAGTTGATTGAGAAAATTAAAATTTTGTCCCAAAATTATATCGGGGGTCGGGTTGTCCATATTGGTGGAAAGCGTTGCGCTCGCGGTTTCTTTCTCTCCGACAACAAATATTTCTTCAACCTGCGCGCTTCGATCATAGTTTGAAAAATCGCTTAGATCGACTGTTCTGGCGGTAGAAAGAGGAATCATCCAATGTCCGCCTTCGTCTGTAATCGCAGACTGAACAATGGTATTGGCAAGAGAAAGATAAACAATCGCCCCGCTTGCGGGACTCTGGGAAGGAGTAAGTATTTTTCCTTGGGCGATATCATTATCTTTTGGTACTTTAAGCGATGGAGTGGTTACTTCAAAAAGTTTGCCAAAATTATCATAAGATTTTCCGTTCGAAATAATTTTAAAAAAATATTTTGTTTGAGGTTTGAGGTTGTCAACAAGAACATAGTGGTTAATATATATTTGGTCGCTCCCTTTTTCTTTGTCTCTGACATCTCGGCGAATCTCGTCGGGCTCTTTAGTTTCCCCAACCAAAACCGTTCCTGTCGTTTTCTCTTCGGTAATCCAGGAAACAACAAAAGAAGAACTGCCAATATTGGTAATTCTTATTTGCTTTGGACTGGTATCCAACGCGGCCCTTGAGCTTAATGTTTGGTTTTTATTTATCAAAAAGATCGAAAAGAAAAAAACGAAAAGAAGGGAAAACAAAGCTAAAGGAATGGGGATGGTTTTAATTTTTAGCAAGTTTTTCATAATTGTCAAACCCCTCTTTCCTTAAGGGCCTCAAAAACCCCTTCGTCTAATTTTGGATCCAATATTTGAGTATCAATCGGTCGGAGTACGGGTTTTTCGCTATTTTTAGAGGCTTTGTAAATACTAAGATAAATCCAAACAAACGTTATTGTCAACGTTAATATTGAGATAATAAAAATTTCTTGAGAATAATTTTTGCCTTTGTTCATATATTTTCAGGTTGAAAAAAAGCCAAGCCGAAAATTAAAAGCAAAAGCTCCTGCTCGTTTTCCTTTTTTGAAACAGAAAAAGTAGTATTTTCAATTTTAATCAAACGACGGGAATTTTCTAAATAATTGAGATAATTTTTTAAAGATCGATAGTTGCCGGATACTGTTATTGCAAAATTGATTGAACCCAAAGCGTCTGAGACTGTTTTTTTGGTATTGATTTTTTTAACATCAACTTTTTCAAAAGTTAGTGCCTTAATTGTTAATCCTTCGGCGCTGGCCTTCTCTTCTAAAAACTTCGCAAGAACCGGAAATTCATTTTTAGAAGGTAACGCCTCTTCGATAAGATAAAGATCGTCGTTTCGTCGGGCGAATTCTTTTTGGGCGGCCACTATTGAATCAATTTTTTTTTGAAGCAAACGATTCGCCTCTTTTTTGTCTTTAGTTTCTTTGTTTAATTTGGCAATCGTAACAAAAGTTGGTTTTATGGCTACGACGGCAAAAAAGACAACGGTAAAAATTGAGACAGAAAGCCACGTGAATGATCTTACCTTGGGCGTTTGAGCGGTTTTTCTTAAGTTAAAAAAGTAACGATGATAGCGATAATATTCGTTTTTCCAATTTAACATTATTTTTTGATTAAAGCTGTAATGTTAAAATTTATAACCAAGAACCCCTCGTTGGCCGAAGAGATATTAGTAAGAGTAACTTTGCTTAATTTTGGATGATTGCTTAGTCCTGAAAAAAAAGTTTGCAATCCGCCTTCCGAAAGAGAATACCCGCTCAGATTAAGTTTATCTTTTGTTATTGTAATTCCCGTCAAAGTAACCGTTGAAGGAATTTTTTGATTTATTTCAGCCATTAATGTTGAGGGGGTTTCTCTTTGGGCCAAAATATCTTTTACGACTTTTAATTTTTTTTGAATTTGGCGAAAATTGTTTTCAAAACTGGTAGCGGAATCTATCATTGCCTGTTTTTGTTTTGTTTCATCAAAAAGGTTGGCCAAAACTGTATCAAAGTAAAAACGAGACAAGAACGCGCAGATAACAATAAATTCAGTTATTACCACAATCCAACGACCAACGGAAACCGCCCACTTAATAAATTTTCCCAAGTTGGAATATTCAAATTCGTCTTTTGGTAGAAGATTAACCTTATGTCGAGAAGACATAAGACCAGTATATACGTAATTTATTTATGTTTGCAATCAATTGGCAATTATCCGCGCAATTAGAATCAAAAACGTTTTTTTGAATACTATTAAATTCCTGAAGCGCTTTATCCTGCGATAAAGAATACCCGACAAGTATCAATTTATGTTTTATTAAATTCAAGAGCTTAACAATTTTGCCAGTCTGCTTTTAATTCTTGCTGCCTTGTTCTTATGAAAAATTTTAGACTTGGCCAGCTTATCGATGGAGGAATAAATTTTCCTTAGAGAGGAGTCTGTTTTTTTGGTCTTAAATTCGTTTATTTGATTTTTTAAAGCAATTTTTTTGCTTCGATTAACAACGGTTCTTTTTTTTGTTTGTCTTAATGATTTTTGGGCGCTTTTAATTATAGGCATACTTCAATATAATACCAATTTCCCCTTTAAAAAGCAAGACTTTTTCTTTATACTTAGCTTGAACTTAAATTTTAATTAAAAATGAGACAGAAATTTAGATTCTTAAACCCCTTGTCTTATAGTATAAATATTTTCGGGTAAATTGAAATTGTGTCCCAGTTCGATAGATAACTAAATCTAAAAAATAATTTAAACCATTTATGGTAAAAGTAAAAAAAATTATTGAGAATGGCCGCGATCTTTTGGTTCGTCGTCAAGCGGGAATTTTTTCTGCCGCCCTGATTATTTCTTTTACTTATGGTGTTTCCATGATTTTAGGGGTGCTTCGAGAGAGACTCCTTGTTTCTCGTTTTTATGCTTGTTGTCGCGAGCAACTTGATGTGTATTACGCGGCATTTCGGATTCCCGACATGATTTTTCAACTGGTGGTTATTGGCGCTCTGTCGGCGGCCTTTATCCCGGTTTTTTTAGAAAGGCTTTCCAAAGACGAAAAAGACGCTTATCATCTTGCTTCTTCGCTTATTAACTTGCTGTTATCTCTTTTTCTTTTGTTGGCGATTTTCTTTTTTATCTTTGCCAAACCGTTTTCTTATCTAATCACTGGCAATTTTGTTCCTTGGCAAGTTGACCTAATGGTGCAAATGACAAGAGTAATGTTGTTGGCTCAAATATTATTTTTGGTCTCTAATTTTTTTTCAGCAATCGCGCAATCTCATCAAAGATTTTTTTTGCCCGCCCTTTCGCCTGTTGTTTATAATCTTGGGATAATTTTTTCTGTATTATTTCTTTTTCCGACCATAGGAATTTGGTCGGCCACTATCGGAGTTTTATTGGGCGCTTTTTTTCATTTAATAATACAGGTGCCCTTGGTAATTAAGTTAGGTTTTCAATATAAGCCGGTTTTAGATATAAGACATGCGGGAGTAAGAAAGGTGATTAAACTAATGTTTCCAAGAGCGATGGCGCTGGCGGCCAGTCAAATTGAAGCAACCGTTTCTCTTTTTTTGGCAACCTCTTTATCGTCTGGTTCTCTAACGCTTTATTATCTTGCTCAACGCCTTGCTGATTTGCCGGTCAGGCTTCTGGGTACCTCAATTGGTCAAGCGGCCCTGCCGGCTTTGTCTGTTTGTTTGGCTGAAAAAAAGACGGACCAATTTAAAAAAATGCTTAGCGAGACCTTGGGACAAATTTTTTATCTTGCTCTTCCGGTAACGGCAATTTTTTTAGTATTAAGAGTGCAACTGGTCCGTTTCGCGTATGGGGCAAAAAGCTTTCCTTGGGCGGCCACAGTCGTTACCGGGCGGACTTTGGCGGCGATTGCTTTTTCAATCTTTTCGCAAAGCTCAACCCAACTTTTAGTAAGAGGTTTTTATGCTATCCACGATACAATTACTCCTTTTATAATCAGTCTTATTTCTGTATTTCTTAATGTTGTCTTAAGCTTTATTTTTATTTTTCTTTTAAAAATGGAAATTTTTGGTTTGGCTTTGGCGTTTTCCCTCGCTAGTTTTGTAAATTTTATTTTACTCTTATTGTCTTTTAATTTCAGAAAGGAGAAGTTTTTAGGAAGAAAAAATCTTTACTCCTGGTTTAAGATGGGGTTTTCGGCAACCATCTCAGCCTTTTTTACTTGGGCTTCGATGAGACTTTTGGATACTTTTGTCTTTGAAACTTCAAAATCAATTCCGCTTTTAATTTTAACGATTATCTCTGGGTCGATTGGAATCTTAACCTATCTTTTTTTATCTAAACTTTTTAAACTAGAAGAATTATTAATTATTTTGAGGTTAACAAAAAAACTTTCAGAATGGAAAAAAGCGCTGGCGCCGGTCAAGGAAGTAATTGGCCCAAGATCAGAAACGGTTGCTGGCGGTTAACAACAATAACTTTTTTTAAACTCTCGTTTGCGGGATTGAAAAAATTTTAGTTATTAAAATTAAGACTATAAATAGATTGATTATTAATAAAAATAAAAAGATCGTCTATAAATCCTTCAGCGTAATTTTTCCTTGCGGAATTTGATCCAATAGTTAATATCTTTCCTAGCCGAACGGGGCGAGAAGGATTAATTGAGTTCTTGTGTTCATTTTCGTCGACAGCCAAACTAAAGACAAGAAGACGATTGTCAAATTTAAAAGAAAGCTGATGCCAAAGGTTATCTTTGGGAAAAGGAAAGGAAATTTCTTCATACGCCTGGTTTTTCGAGAAAATTTGGAAATAAATTTTAGCCTCCTCTTGGGTATTTTCAATCCATGAGTAAAGCCCATCGCCTGTTTCGCTTTTGCTTTCTAAAAGGGGGTAAGTCATATTTCCCTCTCCCCAATTTTGTTTAAACCAAAAACCAATTTCGCCCTTTTCGCTGTCGGGAAAAAGATAGAGCGGAAAAACCAAGGGGGCAACAAAAGATGTTATTTTAGCGGAGTAGTCGTTAATACCGTTGCGCCCTTGTCCTTTGGCAAGCGAAGGGGACAAACGAGTTAATTCTATCAATTTTACAGAATGAGGAGAAGCGGGAAGATTAAGAAAAAGACTGCCTCCGTTGAAAACGACTTCGCTTTTTTGGGGCTCAAGGGGGTTTTGGTTTTTTTCGTTTGAATAAACAGAGAGGGAATATTTTCCCGGCAATGCTTCTTTAATTTCGAGATTTATAAGGGCAAGGCTTGATCCGCCTCGCGAAGCGACAATAGAATATTTTTCCTTGCCATCAGTGCTGCCAATTAAAGATATGTCTGGTGAATTATTTATGATTTTAAGCTCTTGAGGAAGAAGTTTGTTAAGATAAAGAAACGAGTAATATCGAGGCTTAGGGGTTATGCCGTAAGCTTGATGAGTTAACATGCCCCATCTCCCCCAGTATTTTTTATTTTCAGGACTAGGGCCGTCTTTAAGTTCAAAAGCGAAAATTTTATCAAGAGAATTTTTAAGAAGAGATATTGCGGCTATGGTATGACTGGCGTCAAAATAAGAATCATGAAGAGGGGACATTTCCGGCAGGGAACCCCATTCGGAAATAATAATCTCCGGAAGAGAATATAAAGATTGATAAGAAGCAAGATTTTTAAGCGCGCCAATTTCTTGATATGTTTTTTGCGGATTTAATTGATAGGAATGCCAAGAAATAAAATCTAGGCGGATTTGATTTTGATTTACTAAACTAAGAAAAGTTTCCATCCAATCAGGTTTTAGCGTAGTGATGGCGGGACCGCCGATTTTGAAAGGGTGGCAGTTTTGACATTTTTGACTGGCTTCTACTGAAGTTTTATAAAGGTCAAAGTAGGTTTTTGCGTCCATTTTTCCGAAAAGATCTGGTTCATTCCAAACCTCGTAATATATCCCCTCGAGGCCTTTTTCGTCTCGGCCGCTATATCTTTGCACAGTGGCTTCAATTAATTTCTCCCAAAGATCGTAAGAGGCGGGCCTAGTTATGGGCGAGGATGATATTCCCGCCGGAAAATAAGATAAACTGAGAAAAGGAAGCGCGCCCAAATCAGCAATTTCTTGTATTCTCTGATCAAGATCAGAAAAATCAAAAACAATTTCGCCTTGAGCGTTTTTTTGAATAATATTGCCAAAATCAAAAATATGGTCGATTCGGATAAATTGTGGTTTTAACTCAACAATTTCTTTTTGTGCGGGAGCAAGCATTAACTTTTTTTCTTCTCCGCCTTGCGCAAAATTAGTCCAAATTTTATTAATCCGACCCCCGGGCTCAGAGGAGAAAGTTGCCTTTAGGGTTTCAGATTCAGCTTTTTTTGTAATCGTTTGAGTTTTTGAAAAAAGAAAAAGAATTATAGAGACAGAAGCCAAAAGAAAGACTAAAATATTAAGTTTTTTTCTATCTTCTTTAAACATGATTGGGGAATTTTTTCAAGACAAAGATTGCCAATACCCCGAAAAGTAAAAGGACGAAGGCGATAATTTTAAGAATATCTCCTTTTTTATTAACGTTTTGTTCGGGAGAAGAGGGTTTATCCACTAAAATAATTGTAGGCTCGGCGGCCGCATTTGTCGGCACAGGAGAGATTGAAGGCGAATTTGAAGAAGTGTTATTTAGGGAAATAGTAATAGTAGCTTCGTTGGTTTCGACGGATATTTTTTTCCCATTTAAACCGGCAATAAGAGTTGAGTCGGCGATCTTTATTTTAGCGGGAGAAAGACTTTTTGGGAGAGCTTTAACCGTAAGACTAACTAATGTGTCTGAACCAGATTTTCCGGTTTCAGAATAAAGGCTAAACATTGCAAGACCCGTTTTTTTGTCGATATTGTTTGCTAAAATTTTAGGATTTTCGAAAAAAGTGCCGGGAATAATTTTTACTATTTCTATCATCTCGGGATCGTAAGATATGTCAAGATCAACCCCGACCACTGTTTCGCTAGTATCAATTTTTACCTCTAGGGGGAACATTTCGTAGGGGGGTTTGTTAATAGATTCAGGATTAAGGTAAAGCGTGTTTTTTGCCAGGGCGAGATTGGAAAATGCTGATAAAAATACCGGTATCAATATAAAAAAGATAATTAAAAATTTAATTTTTCTCATAATTTTTATTTTAAATTATTTAGTTTTTCGTTAAATATTTTGTTTATTTAATTGCCTTTCTTTCGATAATTTGCGGTAAGAATTGCCAGATCCTTATCGTTAATTAAACCATTGCAATCAAAGTCGCCCATAAAACTTCGCGGCGTTTTTTGATTAATTTCTTTTAAAAGGAGACTTAAATCAAGCGCGTTGACAACATTATTGTTGTCAAGATCTCCTGCAAGCAGAGTAACCTTGGGGTTAAAAGAATTATCTCCTTTTTCTATGGTGGTTGATCCAAGATTTTGTTTAAGATAGCCTTCCGCGTGAAGAGCAAAAGAATAATCGCCAATCTTTTGGAAAGCGATAGTGGCGGTATATTGGTCATTTTTGGGGATTAATCTTATTTTTTGAGTAATAGGCGATGAACCTTCTTCATTAATAAAAAAATTGGCATTTCTTGTCGGGCATTTTTCGCCGTTTTTTCCGGGGATAGAGATTGAAAGATTAAGTTTAGCCAAGGGTGGCGGCGATGTCGGGCGAGGTGTTGGTGTTATTGAGGCCGTTGAAGTTGTTGTTTCCGTTATCGTCGGCTGATCCGGAAGAGACAACAAGGTTAATAAGATGGGTTTTGGTTGATCCTGAAAAAGCTTGGTTACAAAAGGAATAGGTTCGTAAAGAATTGCCTCTCGGGACGGCGAACCGACTGCGCGAATTCTTAGAAGATCGATTCCCGGTAGATAGCTTAGTCGGCCAGAAAGATCTGATTTTAAAAAATTGGCTAAACTAAGCGCCCAACGACCATCTTCTGAAGCAAGAACAGAGAGGAGATTTGACTTTTCGGGAACCTCCACATACACCAAGGCCTCCGGGAAAATACTGCTGTCTTCATTTATAACTTGACCATAAATTAGATTTGGACGAAAACAGGAAGAAAGAACTTGCCCCTCAGGGTTTGAACATGGCGCAAAAGCCAAACTTTCGCCGCTAAAGGAGCCGGGAGTATTAGAGCTTGAGATGGGGGAATCAGGGGAGAAAGAAAATTCATAAGGGAGAATAACGCTTTCAGCTATCCCGATTTCAGCCCAATTGCCGTTTAGGGCGCTTAAGTAAGTTTTATTCCCCGATAATATTTTAAAATAATATTTGCTTCCGGGATTTAAATTTCCAATTGTAACGCTGTGCGTGTAGGAAATAGCGTTTTCTCCTCGTTCGTCGACTTGCTTGGGAGAAACAGTAGATTTATTTTCGACATTCTCCTTATTTTCTCCGTAAATAACCGCGCCGCTTACTTTATGCGAGGTTACCCAACTAACTGTAAAACTGTTTGGAGTTATATTGGAAATACGCACTTTTTGAGGCGGAGAAGAAAGAGTTTGGGCTTTTTGGCTAAGCTGTGTTTTTTGGGGAAGCGTTTGAAGAGCGATTGCTAAACTGCCAATCATAATAAGTAAACTTAAGACGAGAAAAAACCTTTTACCGTAGAAGTTGATTTTAGATAGAAATTTCATTTTATAAACTTAAATTAGGGTTTATTTTAGGATTTATTTTTTAGTCTAGATATTAGTTTAATATATGGTTATTTTTAAAACAAGACTTTGTATAATTTACTTGATTATTTTGTTAACCCGATCCAACAAGTGTATTTGAAATGTTGGAAGTTGCGTGTTAGTCAATTTAAAAAATGAAACCTTGTTTCCCAATATGTTCTATCGCGTATTTCATTCCTTGATCGTTAGTTTTAAATGATGGCCCACAAGGACTTGACAAAAATTAGCAATCTTGTTATAACTTTGCTAATACCAATTGCTCTTAATCAAAAAATAATAATTAATAATATATTAATTTTTATCTTTAATCTTTTATGGTTAATTTAACCGATAGACAGATAAAAATTCTTAAGGCGATTATTGATGAATATATAAACAGCGCCTTACCCGTTGGTTCAGTAACGATTGAAAAAAAATATGGTTTGGGAATTTCGCCGGCCACCATTAGAAACGAAATGGTAAATTTAACAGAGAACGGGTTTTTAAAGAAGGTTCATTCTTCTTCTGGCCGCGTCCCAACCCCGATGGCTCTTAAATATTATGTAAATAATTTGATGAAAGAACAACAGCTATCTTTGGCTGAGGAAGTGTCGGTTAAGGAGAAGGTTTGGGATTATCGTCACGAAATAGATCAGCTTCTTCGAGCGGTGACGCGCGAACTGGCTGCCAAAACAAAAGAGCTGGCAGTGGCAACAACCGATCAGGGGGATATTTATACCGCGGGAATAGCCAATATTTTAGATTTTCCAGAATTTTTTGATATCGACCTTACCAAAAGTCTCCTGTCTTATCTTGATGAAACAGATTATTGGTGGGATATGATTAACCGAAGCGATTCAGACGAGCCGCTTGGTATTCTTTTAGGAACCGATTTGGGAGAAATTTTTGAACCCTGTGGTTTAATTTATCGGCGTTTTGAAGCTGGAGAAAGAAAAGGATTTGTGGGAGTAATTGGGCCGGCAAGAGTTAATTTTGGTCGTGTTTTTCCCACGGTTAGATATTTTGGCGAATTGATGGATGAGATTTTTAGAACTTGGTAAATAAAATTTTTAACTTTCTATTTTAATAATTTAATAATTTTAATATTATTTTTAATAAATTTTTTTCATGAATCATGAATAAAAAAGACGAAAAAGAGACGGAAAGAAAAGAAGAAGGGGAATTAAACGAAATGCCCGAAAAAGAAGGAAAATTGGAAGATGAAAAAACCGAGGAACCATTAGGGGTTGATTCCAAGGACGAAAAGATAATCGAACTAACAGAAAACTGGAAAAGAGCGCTTGCCGATTATCAAAACTTAAAAAAAAGATGTGAAAAAGAAAAAGAGGATTTTATTTTATACGCAAATAAAAACCTGCTTTTAAAATTGATTTCAGTTCTTGACCATTTGGAAAGAGTTTATGACTATCTAAAGGATTCTGGACTGGAAATCGCCTTAAAAGAATTTAAAAGGATTTTAGAGGAAGAGGGCCTTTCAGAAATAGATGCTTTGGGAAAAGAATTTAATCCGGAAGAAATGGAGGCGGTGGAAATAGTTAAAGAAGGGGAGGAGAATAAAGTGGCGGAAGTAATTTCTAAAGGTTATCGCCTTAAGGGAAAAGTAATTAGAGCGGCCAAGGTAAAGGTTTTTAAATAAAAATTAAAAAAATTTTTAGGATTTAGTTTGTAATTTATTAAATAATAATATTAAAGAAGCCTATCTGATAGTTGGCAGTAAAGGAGGAAATTATGGGAAAAATAATCGGAATCGACTTAGGAACAACTAATTCTTGCGTGGCGGTAATGGAAGGAGGTTCTCCTAAGGTTATTTATTCGGCGGAAGGAAGGAATGTAATTCCGTCGGTGGTTGATCCTATCGCCCATGTTGTCGGCGATATCGCCAAAAGACAAATGGTGATTAAACCAAAGGAGACAATTTTTTCAATCAAACGTCTCATGGGTAAAAAATACGGAGACAAATCAGTTCAATACGATATTAAATGGTTGCCATATAATATAAAACCGGGAAGAGACGATATGGCGGTGGTCGAGGTTCAAGGAAGAACCTTTACGCCCCAAGAGATTTCGGCAATGATTCTTCAAAAAATAAAAGCGGACGCCGAAGCGTATTTGGGAACAAAAGTTACTCAAGCGGTAATTACCGTGCCGGCTTATTTTGATGATGCGCAAAGACAGGCAACCAAGCAAGCGGGAGAGATTGCCGGGCTTGAAGTCTTAAGAATTATCAACGAACCGACGGCAGCCGCTTTGGCCTACGGTTTAGATAAAAAGAATGCCCATACAATTGCTGTTTATGATTTGGGAGGCGGAACGTTTGATATTTCCATTTTAGAGTTGGGAGACGGGGTTTATGAAGTAAAAGCCACCAATGGGGATACTCATCTTGGCGGAGACGATTTTGATAAGGCTATTCTCGATTATATTGCCGAGGAATTTCAAAAAGAGAACGGAATTGATTTAAGAACGGATCCGCAAGCGCTTCAAAGGATAAGAGAGGCGGCTGAAAAAGTTAAAATAGAACTTTCTTCTTCAATGGAAGCGGAGATTAATCAACCGTTTATTACTCAAGGAAAAAACGGCAACCCCATTCATTTGACAATGAAAATTAGTCGGGCCAAACTTGAAAGCATTGTAAATGATCTTATTCAAAAAACAATTGAACCGGTTAAAAAATGTTTGGCGGACGCGGGGAAATCAGTTTCCGATATTGATGAGGTGGTCATGGTTGGAGGAATGACGCGAATGCCGAAAGTTTACGAAACAGTAAAAAACTTTTTTGGCAAGGATCCAAACCGATCGGTTAACCCCGATGAAGTGGTGGCGGTTGGAGCCGCGATTCAAGGGGGAGTTCTGGGAGGAGAAGTTAAAGACGTTCTTTTGCTTGATGTAACTCCGCTGACCTTGGGAATCGAAACGTTGGGAGGGGTTTCTACTCCTTTAATTCCCAGAAATACTACTATTCCGACTTCCAAGTCTCAAATTTTTTCAACCGCGGCCGATAATCAAACTCAGGTTGAAATAAATGTTTTGCAAGGAGAGAGACCGATGGCTCAAGATAATAAATCTTTGGGACGGTTTATTTTGGATGGTATCCCGCCGGCCCCGAGAGGCGTGCCGCAAATTGAAGTGTCTTTTGATCTTGACGCTAGCGGAATACTAAAAGTTACCGCTAAAGATAAAGCGACCGGAAAGACTCAAAGTGTTTCAATTCAGGGTTCAACCGGCCTTAGCAAAGAGGAAATTGAAAAAATGACTAAAGAGGCCGAGGCGCACGCGGCCGAGGACGAGAAAAAGAAAGAACTTATTGAAGTTAAAAACCAGGCCGAAAATTTAATTTACACCGCTGAAAAAACTCTGAAAGATGCCGGCGAGAAAATAAAAGCGGAAGATAAATCCACCCTTGAAGAAAAAATTAAGGAGTTAAACAATGTCTTAAAGGATGGCAGTATCGAGGAGATCAAAACTAAGACAGAAAGTTTATCAGAAACGCTTCAAAAAGTAGGCGCGAGCATGTACCAACAGAGTGGTCAACAGTCGGAAGGAAGTAAAGAAGAACCTAAAAACAAGGAAGAAAAGGGCGAGGAAAAAGCGGAAGAAGGCGAAGTCGTTAGTTAAAGAGAGTTTAATTAGATTATTAAATTAAAATGGGCGGGTTATTCTCGCCCATTTAAACTATGACTACCAAAAAAGATTATTACGAAATTTTGGGAGTTTCAAAAAACGCCACCGAAGCGGAAATAAAAGCGGCCTACCGTCGATTAGCCTTGCAGTGGCATCCGGATAAAAACAAGTCGCCGGAAGCGGAGGCTAGATTTAAAGAAATAAACGAAGCGTATGAAGTTTTATCCAATAAGGACAAAAGAGCGGCTTATGATCAATTTGGACATGCGGCTTTTGATCCTTCGGCTGGTTTTGGGGGAGCGCAAGGGCCGTTTGGCGGACACTCCAGAACTTATCAACAAGGGCCTTTTACCTATACCTATACTACCTACGGCGGCGGTCAGGGTCCGGATATCGGTTTTGATTTCGAAGGTTTCTCCGATCCTTTTGAGATTTTTGCCCAATTTTTTGGCGGCAGTTCGCCTTTTGGCGCCAGAAATCGAAAGCCGAGATATGGTATTTCTTTGACCTTTATGGAAGCGGCGAAAGGCGTTGAAAAAGAGGTTGAAATTGAAGGAAAAAGGCGAAAAATTAAAATCCCCGCCGGCGTAGACGATGGGTCGGTTATTAATTTTAATGAATTTTATTTATCCATAGAAGTCTTGCCTGACAAGATTTTTAGACGTGAGGGATTGGATGTTTATGTTGAAAAAAAAATCAGTTTTCCGCAAGCGGCTTTGGGGGCGATAATTTCGGTGCCGACAATTGATGGCGAAGTAAACCTAAGGGTTAGGCCGGGAACCCAGCCCGGAACCATGATCAGACTTAAAGGAAAAGGAATCAAAAGCCCCAGAGGGAATGGACAAGGCGATGAATACGTTAAACTTCAAGTAATTGTTCCCGAAAAACTCTCAAGAAAGCAGAGAGAAATTCTTGAGCGGTTTGAGGAAGCATAAATCCTTCTAAGACTTACTATACTCTAACCCAAAGTTGCTTGTTAAAAAAGTCGGAATTTGGATATAAGGAGGAAGGAGGTTATATGCGGCTTTTTGGACCAGACGAGCTTGTGTATCCGACAATTACCCTTGACAAAATGGTAATTTTTCCTTTCGAAAAGACAACCTTGGTGTTAGAAGGCGATGAAATTACAAAAGTTGTTGAAGAGGCTCATAAAAAAGATCATCTAATAGTTCTTGCTTTTAGGAAAAACAGCAAGAAAAGCGAAATTGGCGTTTTGGCCAGGATTGATGAACATGTTGATCTAGTGCCTACTATTAGAGGTTTGGTTTTGGAAGGGATAAGAAGAGTAAGGATAGCAAGAGAATTTTTTAAAGAAGGAATAAGAATGGCGGCGATATCGGAAATTTCAAAAGAAAAGATTGTCGGAAAAGAGTTAACGGAATTAGAAGCTTTGTCTAGAAGAGCTTTTGAACAATTTAAGAAAATTCTTCAAACCGAAGGGCAGATTTCTTTGATGATAATAGACGAGTTGCAAAAAGAATATCTTTCTCCGGAAAAGACTAGCGATTTAATCGCCGCTTCTTTAAAACTTAATTTGGAAGAAAAAATGGCGTTTTTAGAGGAAACTAATGTTAAAAAACGCTTGGAGATGCTTAATGAGAAACTTTTAAAAGAAAAGGATATTGCCGAGGCTGAGAAGAAGATACAAGAAGAGATGGAAAAAGATGTGGAAAAGTCTCAAAAAGAATTTATTTTACGAGAAAAACTTAAGGCGATCGAAAAGGAACTTGGGATTTTTGAAGAGCAGAAGGAATATGAAGAATTGGAAGAAAAATTAAACGCGGCCGGAATTCCCGGGGATGCGAAAGAAAGAGTAATGGGCGAACTTAGACGTCTTAAGCAAATGCCGGCCGCAAGCGCCGAGGCTCCATATATTCGAACATATCTTGAATGGGTGGCCGATCTTCCTTGGAACAAGGAGACCAAAACAGAAGTGGATTTAAAAAAGGCGAAAGATGTTTTGGACGAAGATCATTTTGGTCTTGAAAAAGCCAAAGAAAGAGTTTTGGAATATTTAGCGGTTCAAAAATTAACTGGAGGAAAGGGAAGGGCGACTATCCTTTGTTTTGTTGGGCCGCCCGGAACAGGGAAAACTTCGGTTGGTCAGTCAATTGCTCGAGCGGTTGGTAGAAATTTTGTGAGAATGTCTTTGGGCGGAATAAGGGACGAGGCGGAAATTCGAGGACACCGGCGGACATATGTCGGGGCGATGCCGGGGCGCATTATTCAGCAGATTCGAAACGCTGGAGTTAAAAATCCGGTTTTTATGATGGATGAAATTGATAAAATTGGGGCGGATTTTAGAGGAGATCCGGCGGCCGCTTTGCTTGAAGTTTTGGATCCAGCCCAAAACAATTCTTTTTCAGATCATTATATTGAGATTCCTTTTGATCTTTCTAAGGTTTTTTTTATTACGACAGCCAATATTTTAGACACAGTTCCACCAGCGTTGCAAGATAGAATGGAGGTAATTGAATTTCCGGGATATACAGGCGAAGAAAAATTTTATATTGCCAAAAAATATCTCTTGCCAAGAGTTTTAAAATCGCTAGGTCTTAAAGAAGACCAACTAAGAATTGGAGATAAAGCGATTTATGAAATTATTGAAAAGTATACCAAAGAAGCGGGGGTTAGGGAGCTTGAACGCAAACTTTCGGAAATTGGCCGCAAAATTGCCAAAAGAGTAGCGGAGGGCGATATTCGAAACCATGCGTCGGTAACGGAAAAGAATGTCCCCGATTATTTGGGACCGGAAGAATTTGAATTAACCATGAGAGAAGAAAATGATGAGGTTGGAGTGGCGACGGGACTTGCTTGGACGCCGGTTGGCGGAGAAATTATTTTTATTGAATCGACTTGCGTTCCCGGAAAAGGGAATTTGACTTTAACCGGACAATTGGGGGAAACGATGCAGGAATCGGCTCGAGCCGCGTTGTCATATATTCGCGGAAAATCAAAAGAGCTAGGGTTTCCGGAAGATTTTTATTATAAATCAGATATTCATGTTCATGTCCCTTCGGGGGCGATTCCCAAAGACGGACCTTCAGCCGGAACAGCGATCGCTGTCTCAATCGCGTCAACTCTAACTAAAAGAAAAGTAAAAAAAGAGGTAGCCCTGACCGGAGAAATAACTTTGTCTGGAAAAATTCTTCGAGTCGGCGGGATAAAAGAAAAAGTTTTAGCGGCGCATCGGGCGGAGGTAAAAACAGTTGTTATGCCTGTTGACAATGAAAGAAATTTAGTCGATGTTCCGATTGAGGTCAGAAAAGATTTAGAGTTTAAGTTTATAAAACATATGGATGAAGGGCTTGAAATAGCCTTAGAGTAAGAGTTCTCTCGATTTTTTCTCAGCTCTTTCTGTTTGGAGATTTTTAAACTAAGCTTTAGAAAAAAATTTAATACCGAGGCGGATCTAGTTATTTAATGAAACTTCAACTAGAGTCTCTCATATTTTAATTCTTTCATTGACTTTTGGTTAATTATTAAGATTTAATTAATTTAGGAGGAAATATGAAAAAAATTATTTTTCCGTTTTTGGCAATATCTCTCTTTTTAATAGTCCTTCCTGTTTGGGCAAAGAATGAAAATTTGAACGCGGGAAGCGGGGGAAGCGGTATTAAGAGCGCATCCTCGACCGTAAGTATTTCTATAACTGGCGCTCAAATAAAAAATGAAAATAAAGTCCAAACTCAAAATAAAGGTGAAGAAAACGAGGTTCAAATTCAGATTCAAGAGAGAGAAGAATTTGAAGCGGGAGAAAGCGGCGCAGTTTCTCCCGGAGAAAAGAAATCTTCAGCGCCGAGAAACGAGACAGCCTTAGATCATATGAGTGTTGTTTCTAAAAAAGTGGAAGAAATCTTAACTTCCCGAACAAAAGGTGGAATTGGCGAGCAAGTAAGAGAAATCGCCCGAGCGCAAAATCAGATTCAAGAAAGAACCAGAGAGAGTTTAAATAAAGTATCAGCTAGAAAAGGTTTGACCAAAATAATTCTTGGACCAGATTATAAAGCTCTAAACATTTTAAATAATCAAATTAAAGAGAACGAAACCCAGATTTTAGCCTTAGAAGAGGTAATGACGCAAGCAACTAACAATGAAGATATTAATTTAATAAAGTCCACAATAGAAGCCTTAGTCCAACAAAATGCGACACTTAGGGAGCAGATTAAAGAGGAAGAGAAGGTAAAAAGTCTTTTGGGGTGGGCGATAAAACTGTTTATTAAGTAGAAGCGTAGTGTTTCTCTAATTCATAGAAATCATAGAATCCTTTTTTGTCTAAATTTCCGCATCCAAAAATATAGATAAATATCTATTTATTAAAACAAAAGGGGATTGTTTAACAAGAAAAGCAAAGATAAATTTAAAATGTTTACAGAAACAGGGCAATTTGCTATACTTATAATAGAAAATTTATAAAAGCGGCGAGGCTTTAACAAAGCGGAGCTTCGGGAAGAAATCCTAGGCAAATAAGTAAAATTGACAAGCCAAAGGAAATTAGAACCCGACGGGCAAGCCCGTGATAGCTGGAATGAGAAATTTAGGGTGGCACCGTTCCTAAAGAACCCCTTTAAGTTTATCAGAAATTGTCTGGTAGATTTAAAGGGGTTTTATTATTAATTAAGATTTTTATGGAAAGAACTTATTCAAAAGAAACTGTGGAAAAAATTGGAAAAACCGTTGTTCTTAAGGGATGGGTTTTTAATATTCGAAATCACGGGCAGCTTATTTTTATCGATTTTAGGGATAGTTCGGGAATTGTTCAGGTGGTTGTTGATAAGAGTAAACCGGAAATTCATAAAATCGCAACGAATTTGGGAAGAGAATGGGTGATCGAAGTCGAAGGCAGGGTAAAAGAGAGAGAAAAGAAACAGGCAAACCCTCGACTTTTTACGGGAGAAGTAGAAGTTTTGGCGGAAAAAATAAACGTTTTAAATAAATGTAAAGAATTGCCCTTTTCCTTAGATAGCGACGGTCGAGAACTGGACGAGAATTTAAGGTTTAAATATCGTTTTTTGGATTTAAGAAGGGAAAGGTTAAGTAGAATTATTAAACAGAAACACGAATTTATTTTGGCCATCAGAAACTGGATGAGCAAGGAAGGGTTTTTGGAGGTTGCCACTCCCCTTTTGACTACAACTTCTCCTGAAGGGGCGAGAGACTTTATTGTTCCATCGAGGATTCACAAAGGGAAATTTTTCGTTTTGCCGCAGGCCCCTCAACAATTTAAGCAACTTTTAATGGTGGGTGGAGTAGATAAATATTTTCAAATTGCGCCTTGTTTTCGAGACGAGGATCCTCGCGCGGATAGGCATGCGGGAGCGTTTTATCAAGTAGATATGGAGATGAGTTTCCCCACCAGAGAAAAAATCTTTGAAGTGTGCGAAAATTTAATTTTGAATACATATAAAATAGTTGCGCCTGATAAAAAAATTAAGACCTTCCCCTTCCCTCAAATTTCCTATAAAGAGGCCCTGGAAAAATACGGAACAGACAAACCGGATATTAGGTTTGGCATGGAATTAAAAAATTTAACAGAAGCGGTTAAAGGAAAAACAGAATTAAAGATTTTTGAAAATGAAGCGACAAAAGGTATCTTGGTTATAAAAGGAGCTTCGTTAACTGGAAAAGAGATAGAAAATATGGAAAATTTTGTTCGAGAAAAAGGCGGAAAGGGATTAATCTCTCTTAGGGTTGTGGAAAAAAGACTGGAAGGAAGTTTGGCTAAATATATTTCCGCCGAGGTACAAAGGAAAATAATTGATTTGTTTAACTCCCAAACAGGCGATCTTCTTTTGCTGGCCGCGGGGGAAAATAAGGAAGTAAATAAAGTTTTAGGGGCATTAAGAGTTCGATTGGGAGAAGCCTTAGGATTAATTGATCAAAAAGAGTTGGGATTTGTTTGGATAACCGATTTTCCGTTTTATGAATTAGATGAAAAAACTGGAAAAATAGATTTTGGGCATAATCCTTTTTCAATGCCTAAGGGCGGAATTAAAGCTTTTGAGGTCAGCGATCCCCTATTAATTGAATCTTATCAATATGATCTTGCCTTAAATGGCTATGAGATTTTATCGGGTTCAATACGAAATCATGAACCGGAAACTTTGGTTAAGGCCTTTGAGACAATCGGTTATACCAGAAAGACAGTTTTAAAAAGATTCGGCGGGCTTTATAACGCTTTTCAATATGGAGCGCCGCCGCATGGCGGTTGGGCAATTGGACTTGATCGACTGTTTATGCTTTTAATAGATGAACCTAATATTCGCGATGTTTACGCTTTCCCTTTAAATTCAAACGGCGTAGATGTTTTAATGGGAGCGCCAAGCGAGCTTGAGCCCAGACAACTTGACGAGTGCGGAATTGCGCTTAAAGTTTAACATTTTTGCCGCAAGCCGGTTGACCGACCTATTTTTTGGTGGTAAAATTAATATGTGGTAATCTAAAGATTGATTATTTTTAGAAAAAGAGGTGGGGCGAGGAAACTCGCCTTTATTATTAAGACAAAGGAAAACGAGAGGAAAAAGAAAGGAAAATATGGCGAATATACCTAGAACTGAGTTTGCGGCCGCCTTGGCGCAAGTTGCGGCCGAAAGAGGAATAGATCCATCGGCGGTGATGGATTCGATTAAGGCGGCCATTTTGATGGCTTATAAAAAAGATTTTGGGCTCAAAGAAGGTTTTGAATATGAAGTACAAATTGATCCGGGAACCGGAGAGTCAAAACTTTTTGCTTGGCCGGTAGACGAAGAAGGAAAACCGACGGGCAAAAAAGAAGAAATAACGCCAGCCGGATTTGGTCGAATCGCCGCCCAACAGGCAAGAAATATTATTGTTCAAAAAATTCGCGAAGCGGAAAAAGCCTCAATTTTGGATGAATACGAAAAAAGAATTGGCGGTTTGGTTAACGGAATGGTGCTTCGTTTTGATGGAGATAATGTTGTTGTTGATCTAGGAAAAGGCGAAGCGATAATGCCTCCGCAGGAGCAGAATAAAACAGAAAGTTATCGTCTTAACCTAAGACTTGTTTTTTATATCGAAGGAATAAGGGAAACCATGAAAGGACGACAAATTATTGTTTCCCGCGCGCACGAAGGTTTAGTCGAAGGGCTTTTTAAAAGAGAGGTTCCCGAAGTAGCCTCAGGCGCTGTCGAAATAAAAGCTATTGCCAGAGAAGCCGGTTCAAGAACAAAAATGGCAGTTTATTCAAGACAGGCGGGGGTTGATCCAGTTGGTTCTTGTGTTGGTCAAAAAGGTGTTCGAGTTCAAGCGGTGATTAACGAGCTTAATGGAGAAAAAATTGATATTATTCAATATAGCGAAGATGCGGCCAAATTTATTTTGGCAGCTTTATCTCCGGCGGAAAACCTTGAAATTACTCTAAACGAAAAGAAAAAAAGCGCCTTGATTAAAGCGCCGGAGGATCAACTTTCTTTGGCGATCGGCAAGGGTGGACAAAATGTTCGGCTGGCAACAAAGCTGACAGGATACAAAATCGACATCGAAAGCAAAGAAGGCGGAAAGAAAGATGTCGAAGAGGCGGAGGAAAAATCGACAGAAGGGGAAGCTTTGTCAGTTTAAGAAAGAAGTAGGAAATATTGTTTAAGAAATGAGAAATATAATTTAACCAAGTTGCCTACTCCTAAATTTTCCTCCCCTCCCCCGCTTTATTTTTAGAAAAGAAAGGAGAAATTGTATGACTTTGCAAAAAAAACCTCCAGTGGTAACGATTATGGGACATGTTGATCATGGAAAGACGTCTCTTTTGGATTACATTCGAAAAACTAAATTGACCGCGAAAGAAGTTGGCGAGATAACCCAGTCTATTGGAGCTTATCAAATAGAATTTAAAGGAGAAAAAATTACCTTTATTGATACTCCGGGACATGCGGCTTTTGCCAAAATGCGCTCCAGAGGAGCGACTGTAGCGGATTTAGTCGTTTTAGTTGTGGCGGCAAACGATGGCGTGATGCCTCAGACTAAAGAGTCAATAAAAATTATTAACGACTCAAAGGTTCCGTTTATCGTTGCCATCAATAAAATCGATCTTCCAGACGCTTCCCCAGAGAAAGTTAAGGCTCAGCTTGCGGAAAACAATGTTTTAGTTGAAGGCTATGGTGGAAATATTGTCGCCGTTCCCGTATCGGCCAAAACGGGCGAAGGGGTAAACCAGCTTTTGGAAATGATTTTACTTACCGCCGAAATTGAGGAATTAAAAGCCGATCCCGAAGGAAAACTTGAAGCGGTGGTTATTGAATCTAGGGCGGATAGGTTTTGCGGCCCCATCGCCTCCCTTATTATAAAAAACGGGACGTTAAGAAAAGGAGATCTTATCGAAGCCGATGGAGTTTCCGGTAAAGTAAAGATGTTAAAAAACGAATGGGGAAAGGCCGTTGAGGCTGCTCTGCCGGGAGATCCGGTACAAGTATTGGGGTTTGTTTCTATCCCTGATGTTGGATCGATAGTTTTAAAATCTGACGAGGCCAAGGTTAAAACCGAAACGCTTAAAAGCGAGGTCTTTAAGAAAAAAGAAACAAAGGAAGGAAAGCTTAAAATAATTTTAAAAACGGATAGCCTTGGTTCTCTTGAGGCGATTTTAGGGTGTTTGCCCTCTGAAGTTAATGTGCAAGAAGCAATGGTTGGAGAAGTGACGGAATCTGATATTCTTTTGGCTAAAACCTTGGGAGCGGAGATTTATACTTTTAACCTTCCTTTAAGAAGCTCTGTTCTTAAATTGGCTGAAACAGAAAAAGTGGTCGTTCGCAATTTTAGAATTATATATGATCTTCTAAGCGAGATTGAAGATCGAATTTTAAAGATTCTTGAGCCGGCAATTGACCGTAAAATTTTGGGTAAAGCTGAAATTCTAGCGGTTTTTGAAATGAAAGGAGAAAAAATTGCCGGTTGTCGGGTTTTGGAAGGAAAAATAAATAAAGATAGTCCGGTAATGATAAAAAGAGGAGAAAAAATTATAGTTGAGGCTAAAATAGTCTCAATGAAACAAGAGAAACAAGATGTTAACGAAGTTTCGACGGGAATGGAATTTGGGGTAATTTTTGATCGAAAAGTTGATTTTCAAGTAGGAGATGTGGTATTATCATACAGCCTAGAGAAAAAATAACTAGGGCAAAATACAATTTAATTTCAATCTATGAATAAAAATTATCCCTTTGGCGAACTCCAAGAAAAAATAGGTTCTGCCCAAAAAATACTTTTTGTCTTGCCGCAGGGACCAAATTTAGATCAAGTGGCGGCGGCTTTATCTTTAGCTCTTTCTTTTCAAGACGCGGGAAGAACTACTTCAATCTATTCTCCTTCCCCAATGACGGTTGAGTTTAATCGTTTGGTGGGAGTTAATCAAATAAGCAACAAGATCCAAGGAACGGATTTAATTGTTTCTTTTGATTATCCGGCCGATCAAATCGAAAAAGTTAGTTATAATGACGATAACGGCAGACCCAATATTGTAATTCAACCCAAAGTTGGCGCCCTGCCGATTTCGGAAAATTTAGCCTCTTTTACTTACTCCGGTTTAAGCGCCGATTTAGTTTTTACGTTTGGAATTAAAAATCAAAATCAACTTAACTTGGGCGGACAAGAATATGGCGGTTTTCTAATCAACATTGACAACGATCCCTCAAATAGTCAATTTGGAAATTTAAATATTATTGAATCCCAGTCAACTTCTTTTTCGGAAATTGTCTTGGGAATAATTATCGGACTTTCAATGCCTTTTGGTCCCGATATGGCTCAAAATATTCTTTCGGGAATTTGGAAAAAAAGCCAAGGGTTGACAAATATGGATATTGGTGCCGATACTTACGAGGCGGTGGCGATTTGTCTTAGAAATGGAGCGCAAAAACCGGATAATCGCAACGTAAAAAGAGATGAAAATTTTCCCCCAAAACAGAAATTTGAATCAAGGGAGATGAGAAGACCGGGATTTCAATCTCAAGAGCCGCCGATTCAGCCGCACGGCGGAATATCAGAAGAAAAAAGAAAAGAAGATCGATTTCCCGACAAGTCAAAACAGAATTCAAATCCCCCGTCTGACTGGTTTGAACCAAAAATCTTCAAAGGCAGCAATATAGCTTAAATTAATATTTTTAGATTTTGTTTGCTGTATTTTCCGCTTAGACTAACGTAAGTTAAATTTTTCTGTTTGCTTGAAAATTGTTTGTTTTTTTGATTGGACATTGAGAATAGTTGGGAACCTTTCGCTAATTTTTAAATTGAAGAAGGAGAAATGAAGTTTTTTGTTTCGTCTGCCATATTTACGAGAAAGATTTGGATCAAGCAACCGAAATTCTTAAAAGATCTAATTTTTGCTAAACTTAAAGTACGACCAGCAAGAAGTGCCAAATGGAAGTTGAAATTAGAGGAAAGTTTAACTGTTCAAACGAACTTGAAGAATTTGTAAAGAAACTGTATTCGATAGGAAAATTAAAAAGACATCGGCATCGTTTTTCAGTTATTTTTACAACTTATAACAATGAGGGAATTGATCTTCAGGTACGGGATTATGATTTATCGCTTGAAGTTGTTCTAAAAAAAGGGGAACATACTTCCACGCAGAGAGAAGAATTTAATTTAAAGCTTAGTTCAAATGACTTCAAAACAGTGGTCAGTTTTTTCTATAATTTAGGTTTTAAAGAAGGTGTAGTTGCTGAAGCTGAAGACTGGCTTTTCGAAATCAATAATGATTTTGAAGTAAAAGCGACCACTTGTGATGGGAAAATTTTTTGTTGGGAAATAGAAGCGCTACACAATGTAAAGAAAGAGGCCTTAATTGAGCAATCAAAAAAACTTAATCTTTGTCCCATGAATGAGGTTGAAATTGCTGAATATTGGAAATGGATGAAAAAATACGCTAATAAAAAATTTGACATAAAAACTGTTTTTGCCCTTTATGAGGAATATAAATCGAGAATTTCTCAAGGGTGAAAATCCCGGTCCAACAAAATTTTTCTATCTAGGAGGCGTTTGTGGTTCAGGAAAGTCCGTTTTTATAATTCAGGCTGTAGGTATGACATAGACCGTTTACACACAAAGCTTCATCTTTTCTCTAAATCTTTCATAAGGTGTTTGACCATTCAAAGCCGCATGTGGTCGTTGATAGTTGTAAAAGTCCTCCCACTCTTTTAATTTCTCATTAAAGAGTTTGGCATCATCAATAATAACTCCTTTCATCATACGATAAAATTCTTCTTCGTCAATACGGTTGATCGGGATCTCTAAACGAGTTGGCACATGTTTACTAAAATTGTAAGCATGTACAAATTTAATCAAATACCATCAGAAGCCCAAATTAGAAAACACTTAAGAAGAATTGTCTTTGGCAAAAATA
>Ga0209381_1000934_pt1 | contig 55702 bp, 46 predicted proteins | sample DewCreD2012metaG_FD_184111 | JGI IMG/M metagenome (GOLD analysis project Ga0209381, IMG submission 184111) | Hot spring sediment bacterial and archeal communities from British Columbia, Canada, to study Microbial Dark Matter (Phase II) - Dewar... ... | reverse complement strand
CAGCATCGCGGCCAGCCGTGGCTCACGCAGGTGCTGGTGAAGCTCCATGAGCTCGATCAGTACGACGACGCCGAACTGGTCCGCAAGAAGCTGGCGGCGATGTTTGCCGCGTTCATCACCGAGAACAATCCCGAGGATCCGGTGATCGGCTCAAAGCCTGGCGAGGGCGAGACGGATGCAAGCGGCGCGCCGCTGGCAGGGATCGAACCGGGCTCAATGGTGAAGCTGCTGCCCGGCGAGGATGTGAAGTTCACCGAGCCCGGCGACGTGGGCGGCATGTACACGGAGTTCATGCGGGTGCAGTTGCGCGCGATCGCCGCGGGTCTCGGAATCACCTACGAGCAGCTCACCGGGGATCTCGAGCGCGTGAACTACTCTTCGATTCGCGCGGGGCTGCTCGAGTTCCGGCGCCGCTGCGAGCAGTTCCAGCACCAGGTGATGGTGTTCCAGTTCTGCCGTCCGGTGTGGCGGGCCTGGATCGAAGCGGCGGCGCTCAGTGGCGCGATCGATGCGCGCGACTACGCGCAGCGCGCGGAGGCCTATCTCGATGTCGAGTGGCGGCCTCCCTCTTGGGCCTGGGTCGATCCGCTCAAGGACATGAACGCCGAGCTCACGGCCGTGCGCGCGGGCTTCAAGCCACGCAGCGCCGTCATCAACGAGATGGGCTACGACGAGGAGGACGTCGACCGCCAGGCCGCCGCCGACAACGCGCGCGCCGACTCGCTCGGCCTGACGTTCGACTCCGATCCCCGCAAGACCACGGGCAACGGGCAGCGAGTCGTTGAGCCAGAGCCCGCAACGCAAGTCCAATGACCAATCTCTCGCACATCGCTTCGCGCGTGTTCAACACGCCGCTGATGATCGACTCGAAGAAACTGGCGGCGATCTTGGCCGCGCTGGCTCCGCGCATGGGGCTGGAGCCACCTGCGGTAGACGCGGCATTGCTCGCCGAGCAGCGGTCGCGGAAACCTTATGGCGTGACCGATGCCGGCGTCACTGTGATCGAAGTCTCGGGGAGCCTCGTGAACCGCGCCTCCGGCATGGATGCGCAATCGGGGCTCACCTCGTATGAGCAGTTGGGCAACGAGATTCTCGACGCCGCCACGGACCCGCAGGTGAGAGGGATCCTCTTGCGCCTGGACAGCTCCGGCGGCGAGGCCAACGGCGCCTGGGATGTGGCGAGCTTGATCGAAGAGGCCGCGCGGGTGAAACCCGTCTGGGCCGCGGTCGACGACTGGGCCTTGAGCGCCGGGTACCTGCTCGCCTCGGCCACGGACCGCATCTGGGTCACGCGCACGGGCGGCGTTGGCTCGGTGGGCATCATCGCCATTCATCTCGACCAGAGCGACTGGGACGCGGCGAACGGCCTGCGCTACACGACGATCTTCGCCGGCGCCCGCAAGAACGATTTCAATCCGCACGAGCCGCTCTCCGATGGCGCCCGCTCGGTGCTCGTGGCCGAGGTCGACCGGCTCTACGGCATGTTTATCGATGCCGTGGCGCGCCGCCGGGGTCTGAGCGCAGCGGCCGTGCGCTCCACCGAAGCGGGCATCCTCTATGGCGAGGACAGCGTGGCACAAGGCTTCGCCGACCGCGTCGGCACGTTCCGCGACGCACTGGCGGCGATGACCGATTCGCTTTCGAAACCCAAGTTCACGAAAGGAGGCACAACTGTGTCTGAAGTAACCCAGGCGGCCGCGAGTCCGCCCGTTCCCGATCTCGCCGCGATCGAGGCGCAAGCCCGCGAGCAGGGCTACGCCGAGGCGGCCGAGATCGTCGTGCTGTGCTCGATCGCCGGCCGGCCTTCGTTGGCCGGCGACTTCATCAGCCGTCATCTCTCGGCGGCCGAGGTCCGCAAGGAACTGCTCGCGCTGCGGGCCGAGGCCAACCAAGAAGAAATCCGATCGCATGTTCTGCCGGAGGCCAGCACCAAGGCCAAGCAGAACCTCGAGGAAAATCCGGTCGTCAAAGCCTGCGTGGCTTTGGCCGGAGGGAAAGGAGCGAAGTAACCCATGCCTGTTCAATCCGAATCGAACTATCTCGGCGACTGGCTGAAATTCGAAGAGGACAACCTCTACAGCCGCGACGAGGTCACCGTCGCGAGCGGCCAGAACCTGGCGACCGGCACCGTCATTGGCGTCATTACCTCGAGCGGCAAGGTGACGCAGCTTGCGCCGGGCGCCACGGACGGCTCGGAAACGGCCGCCGGCGTGCTGCTGAGCGCCGTCGACGCGAGCGCCGCCGACAAGCCGGGCGTCATCGTCGCTCGCCACGCCATCTGCGCGGACAAGGGTCTCGTCTGGCCCGGCTCGATCACCGGCCCGCAGAAGACCGCCGCCATCAGTCAACTTGAAAGCCTGGGCATTCTTGTCCGGGAAGGAGCGTAACTCATGCCGATGCTCAATCCATTCGCAACCGATGCCTTCAACATGGTCGCCCTCACGGCGGCCATCAACAAGATCCCCAACACCTACGGCCGGCTCGAGCAGTTGAACCTGATGCCCGCCACCGGTGTCCGCACCCGCACCATCATCATCGAGGAGATGAGCGGCGTGCTGAACCTGCTGCCCACGCAGCCCGTGGGCGCGCCCGGCACCCTGGGCACCCAGGGCAAACGGAAGGTGCGCTCGTTTGTCATCCCGCACATCCCGCACGATGACGCCGTGCTGCCTGAAGAAGTCCAGGGCATCCGCGCCTTCGGCTCGGAGTCCGAAACCGAAGCGCTGGCCGACTTGCTCGCCCTGAAGCTTCAGAACATGCGCAACAAGCACTCGATCACGCTCGAGCACCTGCGCATGGGCGCGCTCAAGGGCGTGATCCTCGACGCCGACGGCTCGGTGCTCTACGACCTGTACTCGGAGTTCGGCATCACGCCGAAGACGGTCAACTTCGCCCTCGGCACGGCCTCCACTGAGGTGCTGCTCAAGGTGCTCGAAGTGAAGCGCCACATCGAGGACAACCTCAAGGGCGAGTTCATGACGGGCATCCTGTGCCTGTGCTCGTCGGGGTTCTACGACGCCTTCACGACGCATGCGAAGGTGAAAGAGGCCTTCCAGTACTACCAGCGCAACCAGCAGCTCGGCAACGACTACCGCACGGGGTTCACCTTCGGCGGCGTGACGTTTGAGGAGTATCGCGGCCAGGCGACCGACGCCTCGGGAGCCGTGCGGAAATTCATCGCCGACGACGAGGCGCACTTCTTCCCGCTCGGGACGGCCAACACCTTCCGGACGTTTTTCGCGCCGGCCGATTTCAACGAGACGGCGAACACGCTGGGCCTGCCGCTTTACGCCAAGCAGGAGCCGCGGAAGTTTGGGCGGGGCACGGACCTGCACACCCAGCAAAACCCGCTGCCGATCTGCCTGCGGCCCGAGGTGCTGGTCAAGGGAACGAAGGCCTGACGATGAGCGGCTGGGAAGCGGCGGTGCGTGACCTGGACGCGGCCGTTGTCCAAACGTTCGGCCGCGAGGTCCTCTATCTGCCCGAGGCGGGCGGCGCGGCGACGGTCCGCGCGGTGTTTCAGCCGGCGCGGGAAGCCGAGGATGCCGCGCCGGGCGTCTATGCCGTGCTGTTTGTCCGGCTCACCGGATTGCCAGCTCCGCCCGCCCGCGGAGACGAGGTCGAGATCGAAGGCGTGCGCTACAAGGTCTTCGATATCGAGGCCGACGCCGAGGGCGCCGCCGTACTCCGTCTGCGTAGAGCCAACTGACTTCCGGAAAATCTTCCGGAAGTCGGACTTCCGCCAAATCTGGCGGAGGTGGGCGACTTGTGGGCAATTGCGCACAAGTTCCTTTGAGGCGATCGATGCCGAGCGTCCGTGTCTACCAGAAGAAGCAATTACGGCTCGATCTGCTGAACTTCCGCCAGCGGCAGATGTATGAACTGGGGAACGCGGGCGTCGCGGCGGTGAAGGCGCGGCTCGCCGCCGCGCAGGGTCCGGAGGATACCGCCGCCAAGCCGCTCACGAAGCGTTACGCGATCTGGAAGACCCGGAAGGGCAAGGGCAACCGCAGGAACCTGACCTTCTCGGGCGACCTGCTCCGAAACTTCCAGGTCCGCACGGTGAGCGAGAACCGGGCCAAGGCGAATGTCTCAACCCGCAAGGACCGGATCAAGGCCTGGGCGAATCAGAAGCGCGAGGCCTGGATGGTGTTTTCGCCGAAGAACAAGGCGGCCGTGGTTGAAGCCGCGCGGAAGATGCTCGACGCCATGAAGTCCCGCTTGCTCATCGAGGGCGCCTTGGGAGGAAAGCAGCGATGATTAATCCGGCGGAACTGGTCGACAATCTGGTCGCTCTGTTACGCGACATCCCGGAACTGGTCGCCGAGATGGGCGGCGATGAGCAGCGAATCTTCGCCTACCACGATCAGTATCCGAAGCGCGCGAGCCTCGCGGCGGCGATCCACGACATGCCCGCGCCGGGAATCATGGCCGCCTGGCAGGGGACGCAGCCCGCGAACTTCGGCGGCGTCGATGTCTGGCGGCACCAGGTGACGCTCTACCTGCGGGCGCGCGAGACCTTTGACGGCGACCCGCCCACCGCCTACTACCGGCTGTTCCGGCTGATCACCAAGGGCGTGCCGGCATCGGCCGGTGTGCCGATGCTCAATGTCACCGTGCACTCTGCTTGCCACCCGATGGACCTGCCGCTCATTCAGCGGCAGACCGACGCCGAGGGGCTCGACTATTTCGAGGCGCCGCTCAGCTTCATGGAGATGGGAGATGACTGAAACCGTGCTGCTGCGCTCGCCCGAGGGCGAAGTGCAGGAAGTGGAAGCGACACCGGCCAGGCTCGTGCCGCTCATGGTGCGCGGCTGGCGGCAAGTCACCCAAGAGGAGGTAACGCCTGATGTCCGTCGCGCGGATGCAGGAAATCCAGATCTGCTTCGGTAAGCAGAAGCAGGCCGACATCTCTACGCCCAACACCGACGTCCAGATGTGGCAGTTGCGGAAGCTCAATGCCGCGCTCGCCAACCCGAAGCTCAACACCGAAAACGACGCCGAGGAGTTCGGCAAGGGCCACGAGTTCCCGACGCAGTCTTTCCAGACGTCGTGGGACGTGAACGGGACGCTCGAGAAGTATTTGGGCGCGGAGATCGCCGCCTGGGCGATGGCCTTCGGGCTTGGGAAGGTCGTGAAGTCGGGCACGACGCCCAACTTCACTTACACCTGCACGCCGCTGTTTCCAGCAAACGGCGATGCCGCTGAACTGCCGTACTTCAGCTTCGTCGAGCAGATCCGTCCGGGCGCGGGTGTCGTCGTAGACCGCATGGCGGTGGGCTGCGTGGTCGAAGGTTGGAGCATCTCGATCGGCTCGGGGCCGGGCCGCGCGAACTCGAAGATTACCGTCGAATTCGTAGGATCTGGCAAGACCAGCGAGCCCTCGGGCATCGCCATGCCGGCGGCGACGGTCGAAAAGCTCCTGCCGTCGGCGTCGCTGGCGCTCTCGATCAACGGTGTCAACTACGTCTCGAACAAGAACATCGTCTCGCTCGAGACGTCGTGGAAGAACAACGTCCGGCTGGACGGCGGCTTCTTCCCTGGCTCCGGTTTCCAGACGCCGGGCGATGGCGCAAGCGGGGCCATCCGCGGCCGCCTCGAGTTCGGCAACCGCCAGGGGACGCTGCGCTTCGTCGCCCGCTTCGAAAACGGGTCCACGGAACTGACGAAGCTCAAGAGCCAGACCACGGGCACGGCGGTGCTGGCGCTCACCTACGACGCGAACAACTCGCTCGAGATCAGCTGGCACAAGGTCTCCTTCGCGTCGGCCGAGGTCGGCGAGACCGACGGCATCGTCACCGTGTCGGTCGAGTGCCTGCCGATGTGGGAAGAAACCAACGGCATCGTCTCGGCCGTGGCCAAATGCAACGTGGACGGGATCTGTCAGTAAAGAGGACTTTCATGTTTGACGCAAAGCAACCCATCACCCTTCACCTGCGCGCACCCGATGGCGGCAAGACCGTCCGCGTGCGGTTCCCGACCGACGAGGAGTGGATCGACCGCCAGAAGAAGCGCAAGGTCATCGTGAAGCAACTGGGCCGTGGCGTGTCGGAAACCACGATCCCCGACTCGGCAGAGGCCGACGCCGCGCTGCTTGCCAGGATCCGGTTGCCCGAGGAGAATGCGCCCGAGGTCGATCCCTTCGAAGCCAGCCGTATCATCGAGCAGTTGAGCCAGGCGGACGTCGACGACGTTGTCCAAGTGGGCGATGCCTTCCGGGTGACGCTGCGCGTCCTCGGCGGCACGGTGAGCCACGTGCTGCGGATGCCATCGGCCAAGGACGTCTTCGAATACCGGCGTGGCTTCGCGCGGGTGCTCGATCTGCCTTACAACCGGCAGGAGTTGATCATCAACCTGGCCCCGGCAGGTGCGCTCTTCAAGAAGCTGCTCGAATCCTCTGAAGGGTATGCCGGCGACGTGCCCATCATCCACCAGGCCGTCGCGGTGAAAGCCGCGATCGACGCTCTGGAAGGCGCTTTCCAGGAGTCCGGCGCCCCAAACTGACACCAGGGGAGTGGCCGGAAAAGCCCTCCCTGCGATTCCTGATTCATTGGGCCCTTCGCCGCGACGAACTCTGCGATCCCGGCCTCTGCCCTGACGCTCCCGACGATGGTGGCCGCTGCGGCCACTGCCCGCTGGACAAGCTGGATGCAGCCCAGTCCTCCGAGACCGGTTTACTCATCCGTCGTGCGATCGACCTCGGGGCGGCATTAAAGTTGGGTGTTTGCATTAGCCTCGACGAGATTAGAGGCGACGAATTCCTCGCGATGCTCACCATCGAGGCTGAGAAAGATCGAATTGATGCGGCCGACGCCACAGCCATACGGCACACTGCCGGTCTCAGCACTTGATCGTGAAGGTCAAGGCGCCCTCCTGCTTTAAACTGAGTTCCCCATTGATGAACTCACACTCGGCCAGGGCCGCGTCATCAATGATGTCGCCAAAGACGTCTAAGAATATCTGAGCTTTCTGCGCTACTCGAGCCGTGGCTTGCCCGGCTTTGTCGTAGACGTATGCCAGCGAGAAGTTCCCAATGACATCGGCAGCCTGTACTAGTGAAGACATGCTACCCCGACAGATCGTCACCCCAGTGGTTGTCAACGAAGGGGCGGAAGGAAACCGCCATACGCGGTATCGCTCGTACAACGTCGCCAGGATGGACTCGGCCGTGACCACCTGACCGTCAATCACGGAGCGCAGGCCAGGGAACTGTGCGAGCGTGTCATTGGTGTCAATCTGAAACGAAATTGTTGCACCAGTTTGGCAATCTCGAAGCAGCCGTTGGAATGTGATCAGAGGAGGAAACAATTGCCGCATGGCTGCAACAAGCGACTTCTCGGCAATCTTGTGGGCTCGGCAAAACTCCTCGACGACCTTCTGACAGAACGGCACAAATTGGTCATTCCAGCCGACGGTGTTCAGCGAGCTTGCAGCACGCGAAGCCGGATCCGCTTCGAGAGATCGTCGAACCAGTTCAAGGAACTGCTTGTATGCGGTGCTTTGGGCTGGTTTCCACTTCTTCCCGTGGAACTCTCTTATGCCTGCTGGCAGAAGGGCCACTGCTTGCGCCTCGAATTGAGCCCTAGCGGTTGAGTCCATCACGATGTATGACCAACCTGCGCACTGCTGAGTCATGGTGGCAGTGTCGTCGAGCCCCGCGGCGAGATTGATGACCATGGCGACATTGTACCGATGATCCGAGTTCACCCTTTCTATGGCGGACAGTAAGCTCGAACTCGTTGTCGAAGTCGATGTCAACAAGGCCAATGCGTCCATCAAGACGGTCAACTCGGGCCTATCGAGCATCGAGCAGACCGCAGCGAAGGCCGCGCATGGCGCCTCGTCCAGCGTCGACGGCATGACGGCCGCCATGGTCAAGGGCGCCACTGCGGGCAGTCTCCTCGCCGACGCCATCAAAAGCGCATTCGCCTGGGCCAAAGAGTTCACGGTGGGCTCCGTCATGATGGCTGCCGAGAACGCCAAAGCCGAAGCCTCGCTCAAGGCCCTGGCCAACGCCCACGGCGTAGGAGCGGCGTCGGCCGCCAGGCAGGTCTCAGCGATCGAAGATATCGGCTTCGAGTACACCGAAGCGGCGCACGCCGTTCAGCGGCTGATCGTTGCCGACCTGGAACTGGCCAAGGCGCAAGGCTTGGCGAAGTTGGCCAAGGACGCCGCCGCGGTCCAGAACATCGCCGCCGGCGAGGCGCTCGAATCCATCGTGATGGCCATCGAGTCGGGCGCTTCGCGCGGCCTTCGCACGCTGGGGCTGTTCGTCGACTTCCAGAAGGAGGCTCAGATCGCTCAGCTTCAACTCGGACGCGCCCTGACCGAGACCGAGGAGAAGCAGCTCCGCTACAACGCGGTCATCCGAGAAGGCGCGAAGATCCAGGGCGCCCACGCGGCGGCTTCTCAGACAGTTGAGGGACAACTCGGCGCGCTGCGGCGGGAGTTCAACAACTTGCGCGAAGACATCGGCGCCAAGTTCCAGGATGACTTCAAGGCGCTGATCGGCAACCTGCGCGGTCTGGTCGGCTGGCTCCGCGAGAACACCGATCTGCTCAAGAAGTTCGGCGAGGTGGCGCTCTGGGTGTCTGGGGTTCTAGCCACCTACGCCCTGGCCGACAAGATCATGGCGCTCGCTAAGTCGATCGCCGCGCTCCAACTCGCGAGCATCAACCCCTACGCCCTGCTCGCCGTCAGCGTCGTCGGCGCTGGCTTTGCCATCTACTCGCAGTGGAAGGACACTCAGGATCAGCTTCAGGCCCGCTTCGACGAGATGCAGCGCAAGGCGCTGCGCGAGGATCTCTTCAGCAGGCGGACGAGCGTCGATGCGTTGCGCAAGCAGGGGATGACCAATGACCAGATCCGCGAACTCATCAGCGGCAAACGGTGGCTGCCTGGCGAGCAGGCGTTCGAATACGAAGGGCCGAAGCTCGCCATCAAGACGTCGCCGGAGCCGGACCTCGAAGCGCTGAAACGTGCGGCTGAGATCCGCAAGCGCCAACTCGATGTAGAGCGCGAGAGTGCACGAGCGCTCGAAGAAGCACGCCGACGTGGGTTAACGGGCTTCGCTCGGGACGTGGCCGAGGTCCAGGAGCAGATTCGCAAGTGGACTACGTTTGTCGACGAGCGCGGCAATGAGCAGCGAATCGCTCTCACACGCAAGGCATGGGAGAACGTCATCGGCGAACTGCGCGTGCGCCTGGCGAACTGGCAAAAGGAAGTCCAGGAGACCAATCGCAAGAACCTCGCCGAGTATCTGGCCTCGGAAGAGGAAGCCGCGCGCCGGCGGCTGGAGATCGAGTCCCACCTGTTTAGCCAGCGGCTGGCCTACAACGAGGAGATTGCGAAGCGGAACCTCGATCACCTGGAGCAGATGCTCGGGATTGAAGAGCAGCGGGCCGGAATCGCGCGCGAAGCCCAGTTGCGGGCGCTCGACGCCACGAACGCGCAGACTCTCGATCAGAAGGTCGCCCTCGAGCAGCGCAAGGCAGCGATCGAGATTGAGTACCTCACGCGGGTCCACGAGATCCGCATGCGACTGTTTGACCTCGAGACCTCTCGAATGGTCATCGAGGAAGAGGCGGCGCTCAATCGGCTCGGCTACCGGGCGGACGAAATCCAGGCGCGCATTGCTGAGCTCACCGCACAGCGGGATGAAATCCGGCGGTTCCAGCAAGAGGCCACGGACGCCGCGATCCAGGGCGCGCGCGAGAATGCGGGGATCCGCCAGGCGCAGTTGGTGCGCGACCACAACCAGCGGATCTTTGACTCCTTCAAACGCCAGGCCGAAGGCGTCTTCGACGCGCTGCTGACCAAGTCGCAGTCTATCTGGTCGGCCATGGGAAACTCGCTGAAAACAGCGCTCCTCACCGCCATCAAGGACGTGGTCACCTCGCGCGTTGCCGCGATGCTGATGCAGCTCTTTACTGGACAGCGAGTCTCACTGGCCGGCGGAGGCGCCTCCAGCGGGGGTACGCTCGGCAGGCTCGGCGGACTGCTCGGCGTCGGCGCAGCGCCGGTCTTCGGCGGAGGCAGTGGGGGTGGTCCCATTCCCGGCGGCGCGGCCGGAGGGTGGGGCACGCCGCCCTTCATCCCTTCGAGTAGTGGCAGCGGCTGGAGCGGCCTGCTCGGCGGCTGGAAGGATTTTCTCGGTTTCGGTGGCGGCGTTCAGTACGCGCCTGGCAAGGCCGTGACCTGGGAAGCGGCGACCGTGGGCCAGAAGATCTCGGCCCTCGGGCGGTCCAACGCCGCGCTGCTCGGTGGCGCGACGCTTGCCCTGATGGGCCTCCAGCGCGGCGGCGTCTCCGGCCTTGCTATGACCACCGCCGGCGGCGCGATGATCGGCTTCAAGTATGGCGGTCCTCTCGGCGCTGCGATCGGGGCCGGCATTGGAGCCGTTGCCGGGCTGGTGCGGCTGTTTGTGAAGGGCGCACAGGAGAAGGCGCGCGAGAAGATCAAGGCCACCTACGGCGTCGACATCCGCGACAAGGGCGTGCTGAGGCAGATCGTTGACATCGCCAAGCAGGGCTTCGGCGGCAATCTGGAGGCGGCCATCCGCAGCCAGCAGATCCGCGACCTGGTTGAACTCTACGCCCTCTCGACTGGGCAGATTACTTCTGGGCTCCCGGCCACGGTGCGCCCCGTATCGCTCCTTCAGCAAGGCGGCGGGTTGTTCCAGTCGAGTTCCGGCGGCCTGACACTCGCGCCGCTCGGCGGCGGCACGCCGTCGTCCGCGGCGGGACCCACGGTGATCAATATCACCGTGCCGGGAGCGAAGGAGTTCTTCGAGAAGGAAACGGTCCGCGTGGTGGTCGAGAATCCGCGCGCGGTGCAATCGGCGGCAATGACGGCGACCAAGGCCAGCGCCGGCCGCCGCGAGATGACCGGGCTGCAACTGAGTCCAGGGTTGATCCTGTCGTGACGCGAGCAGAATTGATCGACAAGATCGCGCGGGCCATCGCGGAGATGGAGGGTTTCTACGTCACCGCCGCGAAGCCAACGCTTGCTCAGCGAAACGCGAATCCGGGCAACATCCGGCAGTGGCGCGACGCGCGCGGCCGGCCGTATCCCACTTATCGCGGCTATGTCGACTTCGTCGCATGGGCGTCTGAGCGGTTTCCTGGCGCATCGCGCGAGGAGATGAGCCGGCGAGCCATCGAGGAAGGCTGGCGCATCCTCCGCGTGCTGGTCGGGCAGTACCTCGATGGGAAGTACACACAGGGCAAGCCGCCGACCGTGGAGGAGATGTTCCGCGTGTACGCGCCATCCGCCGACGGCAATCATCCGGCCAGCTACGCGCGCTTCGTCGCCAGCAGGCTCGGCGTGCGGCCTGACCAGAGGCTCATTGATCTGGTGACCGCCTGATGCCGGGCTCAGTTCAGAACGCGGCGCCGCTCACCGTGCTGCCAGCAAGCCTCTCGCGCGCATTCATCGACGCGCGCGAGTACCCGGTCGCCGACAACGAATACCGCAACGGCGAGTCGCAGCGCTCTGTTCAAGCCAACAACAGCCGCAAGCGCTGGCGATTGACCAAGCGGCTTACGCCCGCCCAGCTATCGGCACTCCGCGATTTTTACGAGGCCCGCAAGGGCCCGGCCGAGCCGTTCTACTTCTACGACCCGTATGAGACGAGCCCGAAGTTCTCACACGACCCGACAGGGCAAGCCGTTGCGGGCCGGTACACCGTGCGCTTCGCCAGTCCGTGGCAACAGAGTGTTACGCTCGCGCGCGCCGATCTGACGCTGGAGCTGATCGAGCTTGCCTGATCTGAAAGAGCCGATAAGATCAGCTTGCGCGCCGAAGCTCTTCTCGGATCACGCGCCGCAGCGTTGCCTCCAGCGGTTGCCCCGCCTGCTCAATATGCCGGCGCAAGGCCTCGTTGATCAGCGCTTGATAGCTGCCGCCTCCCGCTCGATGCACCTGTTCACGAAACCACGCCAACACGTCATCATCCAGCCGAATCGTGATCCGCGTCTTGCCCTTCGAAACGCGTACCACCGGTCCACGTCGGGCTTTCGAAAAATCGTATTCTTTCTTCATTCCTGTCCCTCGTATTGCCGTCGCTCCCGCGACGTGGCGGACCGCGCCGAGATCAACCGGATCGTGTCGCCTCGCCATGTGTATACGACGACCAGCACGCGGCCAAGCCAGTCCATACCGATGCTGATCCACCGTCGTTCATCCACGGAGGACGGGTCCTCGATGGTGAGCGCACGCTCGTCCTCCAACACGCCAACCGCCTCCGCGAAATCGACGCCGTGCTTCTGGAGATTGCGCCGGGCCTTCGCGCCATCCCATTCGTAGGCCACTGCTCTAGGATATGCACAATTGTGCACAGGGTCAAGTGCCCTGCCGCCCGGTGGGTCTCTTGGCAGACGGGCTGGAGCTGATCGAACTTGCCTGACTACATCGGCAACATCGCAGTCCCGGAGATCGTGCCATCGGGAGTGTTTCCGCTCGCGCCGGACTTTCCACTCGAGGTGCGCCGCGACCATGAAGTCGTGGTGCATCAGTTTGGCAGTGGCAATGCCAAGATCGAACAGCGCATGCTCGTGGGAACGGGCGCGCGGCGCTTCACCATCCGCAAGCAATGGCTCCGAGACGCCGAGCGCATCGCCCTGCGCAACTTCTGGGAATCCAAGTACGGGCCGTATGGCGCGTTCACTTACAACGCGCCGAACGACAACGGAACCGGCACCACGCCTGTCATCTGCCGCTTCGCCAACGAGCCGCTCTCCTGGGAGATGGTCGCCGACTGGGCCTGCTCGCTGGGCGTGACTCTCATCGAGATTCCGCAGACCAGCCCGTCGTATCCGCTGAGCCAAACCGTCCACCGCTTCCCGCCTGCGGCGCTCCAGACCGCACTGCTCTCGCAGGTCCAGGAGATTATCCCGCTCGTCCGCATCCAGCCTCTCCAGCCCGTCTACCCGGCGATCTACGTCTCTGACCGTCGGTGCACCATCGGCGGTCAACTCTACCAGGCGCGCCTCGTCGAGTTCGACGGCATCTCGCAATCCATCGGCAACGAGTCCGACGAGGCCCAGTTCACCTTCGGCAACGCCGACCGCGTCATGCGCGACCTCGCCAACGATGTCGATCTCTTCCGCGCCCAGATCGCCTTCAGCCTCTTCCACGTTGGCACCGGCATCAAGCTCGACCTCTGGAAGGGCAACATCGTGAACTGGACCTGCGATTCGGGCCCGGAGTTCCGCGTCACCGCCGCCGACGGTCTCTATGAGCTGAACCTGCCCTACCCCACGCGCAAGATCTCCCGCACGTGCTGGAAGCCGTTCAACTCGACGGCATGCCCGTTCGCCGAGCACGGCGCGTTCGATCTGGTCAACTTCCCTGAGGCTGATCCCGCCCGCTGTGACAAGGGCTTCGACACTCCGAACGGCTGCCGCGCCCACGGCATGAACGATTACTACGGCGGCATCATGGCCAAGCCGCAGGGCGTGCGCATCAAAGACAACTCGACCGGCGTCTGGGGTTTCGGCCGCTCGACACTGACCTCCGTCTCGTTGGTCGCCGACTCGATCTACGATCAGGTCCTGCCCGAGATCTACACCGACTCGACCATGCCCTTGAATGCCAAGGTCGCCATGGGTCGCGACGAGAGCGACTTCTACGCCGCCGTTGGCATCGTGGGTGAAGGCCCGCTGGGCGCTTACGGCACGGGGCACAAACTCGACGGGCAATACCATCACGGCTACCCGGGTTCGCTCGGGCTCATGACCAGCCTGGGCCCCGACCCAAACCCAACCACATTCGGCATGGATACAGATGCTGGCCCGGAACGCGCGGCCGGCACCGCGTTCCTCATGATCCGGCGCTCGGACGCCAAGGGATTGCAGCTTTCGCGCCTGAGCGAGCACGCCATGGAGGCCGTCGTCGCGCAGGGGCTCGGCGGCTGGACGTGGACTGCGCCTGGAACCCGCTCCTGGCAGGGTGGCATCACGAATCCAATCTGGATCGCAGTCAATATGCTCTTGCGCGCCCGAGGCCTGCGCCTGGGCGCGAGTGCCACCACGGAGCAACTCGGTTTCGCGGAGACCTTGTTTGACGTGGAGGCGGCAATCGCGGCGGCGGCGATCTGCGACGAGCAGGTCACGAAGCTGGTGGGCACGGGCACGGAAACCCAGTTCAAGTTCCGCGGCGTGCTTCAGGAAGAGAAGCCGCTTCGCGACTGGCTCCAGGAAGTCTTGATGAACTGCCTGGGCTATTACACCTTCGCGAACGGCAAGCTCAAATTCGGTGTCCGCGTGAATTCTTCTGCGGTCGAGGCCTTCACCGAAGGCAACATTCTGTTCCGGAGCCTGCAACTGGCCCCACTCAAGCCATCGTTCAACCACCTGACCGCCAATTTCGCCGACGGGGATTTCGAGTTCATCGCCAACTCCATCTCGCTTTACGACATCGACCACGCCACGCTGATCGGCGGCGGCGCAGGGCCGCTGTTCCTGAAGTCGACGGTGAATCTCTCCGGCACGGCGTCGAAATCGCAAGCAGGCAGGATCATCACGGTCCGCTTGCGGGAGGAACTGGGCGGCATCACGCCGGAGGAGTGGAAAAAGGCGCGCCAGATCGGCTTCCGCACAACGATCCTCGCACTCAACACCGAACCCGGCATGGTGTGCTCGATGACCCATCCGGACATGCCCGGAGGCACAGGCGAGTTTCGCGTGACCGGATGGCGGTTGAACCGAGATTACTCGATCGACATCCAGGGCCGCACGACCACGGACTCGATGTACGACCTGGTAGCCGGCCCGAAGCCCGCCGACGTGGCGCCCGAGCCGCCCGCCGAGGAAGTGCTCATCGACACGGGCGTCCCCGGCGTGCTGAACGGCGTTCCTCGCCTGGGCGACTACGGGACATTTGCCATCGACGACATGACGGTTGCGCCCGACGCCTCAGGCAACTCGAACATCGTCGGTGCGCATGAGATTACGCTGGCGCTCTACTACGTGGACGAATTGGCGACCGATCTCTGGGCGTCCATCGACACCGCCATTGACGCCACGACCGACCCCGTCTCGGTTGTCTGCACGGTCAACCCTGATACGCAACGAGTCTTCCGCGTGGGCGACTTCGTCGTCTTCAACGATGAGTCCGCCGACTCCGGCAATCCTGGCCGGCGGTCGTATGAGTGCGCCCAGATCATCGGTCCCGGCGCGCCGGGCGACGTCGTGCCCAGCGGTGAGTTTCACCTCCTGCGCGCCTATCCGGGCGTACCTGAGGGCCAGGCGACCTTCGGCACTCTGCGCTGCCCGCATCTGGCTGGCATCCGCTTTTACAAGCTCGATCAGAAGACCTTCACCTTCAGCGTCCGCAAGGGCTTCTTCCGCACGCCGGACTTGCCTGCAAGGATCGAGGCGAAGCTGCCGAGCGCCTGCATCGTGGCGGCGCTGGCAGGCGTGGCCAACCACTTCGGCTACGGACCCTTCACCGTCTTCCCGCTCTCGCGGCACAACGAGCCTTACATGCCGGGCCTCCGGACCTGCAACGGCGGCGCGTACACATTCCAGGTCCCCGGCCCGCTTACCGTGCAGGAGAACGTCGTCATCCCGATGAAGGTGCAGGACGCCGCCTCGATCCGCTGCGTCTACGCCTATCTCCAGCGGGGCACGACCGACGGCCAGTCGGCGTTCCTGGTGAAGATCAGCCGGGACGGCGGCGCGACGTGGGAACCCCTCGAATACATGGGCATCGCGCAGGCGTTGCCGGACGCCTACAAGACCACCCACGATTTCCTGGTGAACAACGAAGGCTTGGGCCTGCCCGCCACGCGCCGACTTCCATACGCCGACTACGGCCTGGCGCTGATCTCGGCGGTAACCGCCGGGCCCGACCCGCAGACGCTGCAAACGGCTTCCTACGGCGCGAACCGGCTCGGCCTCGTGGCCGACGGCTTCGTCTTCCTCGATCCCGGCGGCGCAAACGAAGAGTATGTCCGAGTAATCAGCGTGGATCCTGAGAATCAGGCCTTCGACGCGATCGTGACCAAAGACCACGTCGCCGGCGAGCGCATCCGGCCAACCATCTGGCCGACGCCAGTGCTCTACGAGGGCGACGACCTGGCGTTCGATATCTTGGCCGTCGCGTCGCCGGATCCAGGCTCGGATCTGACGGTCGTGATCCAGACCTGAAGGTGTTCTAGTCTCGGGTCTCCTCGATTGCTTCGAGGACCTGCTTGATGATCTTCGGATGGAGTACAACACCCGAGTGGAATGGCACCACAACCCGGCGCATGTCCTTCAGATAAATGCGGTGACTTCCTTTTGACCGCAAGAGAACAAAACCGGCCTCCAGCAGGGCGCGCTCGGCCTCGGCGGCCGACCAGCGAGGAAGTCTAGGCATTGACTTCGATGGCGGTCGTGAGAATCTCCTGGCTCAAAAGGACGTCGCGCTCCTCTGGCGGGAGCGTCTCCACGTAGAGTTCGATCGCCTCGCGAATATTGGACAAGGCTTCCTCCAGCGAGGCGCCCTGTGACTGGCAGCCCTTTAGTTCCGGGCACCAGGCGTAGTAGCCGTGCTCGTCTTTCTCAATGACCACGCTGGCCTTTCGCGCCATGACTCAAGTGTACCGTCTGCCGACCTTGGACAGGTAGCGGATCATGCTGGCTGCACCGCTTCATCTCTTCGATCCCCGCCGCACGATCCAGCTTCAGGGCTTCTCCGGACGCGCCGCGACCACAACGCTCCATGACGCCACGGAGACCGGATTCCAGATCTCGGGCATCTTCCAGGCGGCCGAGGACTTCGCCAACGTCCAACTCTTCTCGGCCTACGACTACTTCAATCACCTGCGCCTGAAGCCGCTCCCCATCACCGACCTTTCGGACCTGACCCTCCAGTACGACATGGAAATCCTGCCGGTCAACGGCGAGGAGGGCAACGTGCGCCCCGACTGCGTCCGCTACGCCTCGGTCGGCTGGGACAAACTCACCATCACCACCGGCAACGGCGACATCTACGAAGTTCCGTTGATGCATCACGCGGCAGTCGTCTCGGGCGACTACGCTCCCGGCAGCTTGGGATTCTCGCTCCACGATCGCGACGCCGCTACGCTCGACGAACTGCTGGTCGGCAAGCCCACGCCCGCACTCGCCGACAAGGCCTACATCTACTTCATGGGCACGCGGTGGTCGTGCTCTTCAGCCGAGGCCATCGCGTTCTGCGAACTGGAAACCCAACTCACCCAGGACGTCGGCACTCCTGACGCTCCCTCTTGCGATCAGGCCATCTGGTGGCAAGACGACCCGTGGTTCTGGCACAACTTCTTCATCAACAACACGACTGTCGCAGTCGGCCCCCAGAGCGGATTCTCGGATGCTTCGGAAATCGCCCAGTTCTTCGCCAATTGGTTCAACAACGATCCGACCGTCAACGGACTCGTCACTTGCTCGGCGTCGGGCAACGTCGTCACCGTGACGCTGAAGCCCGGCGTGAACGGACCCATCGTCGTCTGGTCAAACAGCGGTTCGGCGCCGGCGACACTCACCCGGTTTGTACCGGGCGTCTATGCCGCGCGCGTGGCGTCATCGGGTGAGATCCGCGCGGGCGACTATGTGGGACTGGATATCGGAGGAGTCAACGACGAAGTCGTCAAGGTCCTCTCGGTATCGAGCGGGAGCTTCACGGCGCATTTCAGCCATCGGCACCTGGCTGGCACGATCTGCCGCGTGCTGCCGCGTGCGCGGCACTTCGGAAGGGTGCTGAAGAACCGCATTGTGGACGCGCTGCTGCCCGATTACGGCGAGCAACCCAGCAGCCTCGCCGCAGAGCAGTTCACCACGACGAGCACTTCCTGCGAACTGAAGCTGCGGCTCGCGGGGCCACTCGGCGACTACGGCCGCGATGCGAACGGCATGCCCGTACGCGTCTCGGTCGATGGCGAGAACCAGATCGTCCGGATAGAGAAGAAGGACGACGAGTTCGGGGCGACTTCGCTCGCCACCGCCGTCCAAGGCGCGGGCAACGATCGGATCTACCGGTTCACGTTCCCATTCGCCAATCTCACCGGCTACCGGAACGGCGACCGCAGCGCCCTTGTGCCAGTGCCCGCCGGCGACATCGTGAAGGTCCACCTGACCTTCGCGCCGCGCTTCGAGGACGTCGAGGCAGGCCTGCGCGAGGGCGGGCGGCTGAAGGAGGCCGTCACAGCCGTCCCGCCCGGGACCGAAGAGGAATGGCATCTGACGGACGCCGACCAGATGCTCGCTGGCCGCAAGTACTACGTCGGCACGCCGACGGTCGAAGAACGCATCGCCTGCCTCGCTAACTTCGGCCTCGTAAAGCCCGCCCCTGACGATCCGGCCAATTGGTACTACCGCGTGCTGGTGCGCCGCGGCGAGGACTCTTCGACACCGCAGGCCTGGCCGGCAGGGACGCGCGTCCAGCGGATTTCAACCATCACCGGCACACGCTCCGACATCGAGTGGCAGGCGCGGATCTCGAACCTCACCGTCACGGGAGAACGCACGGTGAAGGTCGGCGGCGGCTCTCCGCGTATCGAAGAATCCGATGGCCGCTGCCGGTACGAGGGCTTCTGGGAAGACTACCGTTATGGCGCGGGCTGGCCCACGCAGTGGTGGTCGCTCGGCCATGCGAGGCGCTGCGCTCCCAATGACGCCCAGGATCGCCGAGCGGTCACCATCCGCTACTCCTACCTGCGCGAGCACGCTCTCTACCTCGGCACCTGGCTCGGCCGCGATGCGGGCCGGATCGAAGTCACGATCGACGGAGGCACGCCTGTCATCCACGATCTCTACCTCAACGACTACAACGGCCTTGCGGCGATGAAGAAACTGGCCGCCGCACTGCCGGCCGGGACCCACACGGTCGAGATCCGCGCGCTGTTTGAGAAGCACCCGGCGAGCACCGGCTACTACTTCTACTTTGACTACCTGTGGCCCTTGGAAGCGCAAGATCCGCCGGACCCTACGAAGGTCTACCCTGACGTCTCGCTTGCCATCGACTTCGACACCGACCACGGCTACAAGAAGCCGCCCGCCTGGCACGTGTGGCACCTGAAGCAGCTTGGCTTCATGGGCCACGCCGACGTCTACATGGGCGTCTTCTGGAACAACAAGCGGCGGCGCGTCGAGGCCACCTATCCCAACTGCACGCTCACCCTGGGCGCCTGGGAGCCAGACCAGCCGCTCTGGATCACGCTGGGCGATCCGCTCGAGCAGCAACCCGGCACGACGCTGTACTTTTCGCCCGGCGCGGGCCTCGCGACTGCGGACATCACCGCGCATTTGCGCGCGATGATCAACGTCACTTTCCCCGGCGTCTGGTGCACGAGCGAGGGCAGCACAATTCACATCCGCGCCCGAGCGCCGAGTTACAGGTTCTCGATTCAGACGAGCACCCAGTTCTCTGTTGCCCAAGGGTCTCCTGCGCTCAATCAGGCAGGCGCCGAAGGCGACTGGGAGATGATCGACTCGATCTCTCCCGTGATGACCCACGGTGCGCGGAACTGGATCCGCGACCTGGCGCGCGAGTTCAAGCAAGCTGGAATCGACGCGAGTTTCGCTTTCTCGATGGAGTGCTACCGCCCGCCGGCCGAGATGCGGGCGCGGTATCTCCGCTACGAAAATGGCGTGGTTTCGCCCGGGCAGGACGTATTCCTGCCCATTCCGTCCCACCAGATGCACTTCGGCGCGCGCGTCCGCAGCTACCTCAAGCAGATGTACAAGGAGTGTGCGGACGAGTTGGTCGCGGCTGGACTGCCGATCGTACTTCAGTTCGGCGAGACCCAGTGGTGGTACTTCGACAACATCGGCCCCGTCGAACAAGGCCTCGACCCGCAGGGCGGCATGCCCTTCTACGACACCGAAACCATCCAGGCGTTCCAGCAGCGCTACGGCCGCCAGATCTGGCCGTTCCGGCGCAACACCGACGATCCAGCCGGCGACCCGGCTCACCCGTACGAGACCGCAGACTTCCTGCGCGACCGCATCTGGGGGTACTGCGCCGAGGTCATCAGCTACGTCCGGCGTTTTCACCCCTCGGCGGTGTTCGAGTGCCTCTGGCCGCTCGACGCCAACCAGGGCAAGCCCTCGCCTGATCCGGCGTTCCGCGCGCTCAACTTCCACGTGAATCTGCCCAGCGAATGGAAGACCTCCGGCTACGGCGTGAAGTACTTCCGCTCGGAAGGTTTCGACTACGACGTCTGGCAGAAGAACGCGCGGCTCATGCGGCAGACGCTCGAGTTTCCGCTGAAGCTCGGCCGCCCGGCGTCCGAGTGCATGTACCTGGCCGGCATCTACGGCCCGCCCGACCCGCCGATGCGCGAGGCCTACGGCATGTGGCGCAACCGCGGGCTGTACTCGTTCTGCTTTTGGGCGTTCGATCAGTTCTGCCTGAACTCGCGGCCAGTACCGCTGGAAGTGCCTGCACAGGCCGCCGCCACGCTCGCCACGTATCGCAGGCCGCGCGCCGCGCGCTCGCCCGAAGCGCCCGTTGCCGTGGCTTATGCGCCTGAGCCCAGCAGCCGCCTGAACACTCTCCGCTTGAACGTGAGGAGGTTGAACGGATGAGCAACTACCCGAACGCAATCGACGACGCATCGAGCCTCTACTCGCCCGCTGACGCCTTCTCGGCCAAGCCGCTCGAAACGATCATCACCACTATGCCGGTCTATGCCAGCGACACGACCATCAGCGTCGAGTCCACCGGCGTGGGCTTCCCCGATGAGTACGGCATCCTGTCTATCGACGACGAGCTGATCGTCTACACGGGCAAGACGGCCACGCAGTTCACGGGCTGCCAGCGCGGCGCTTTCGGCACCGTCGCGGCGCAGCACACGTCCGGCGCAACCGTGCGCGCCAACATGGTCTCGGCGTATCTGAAGGCGCTGCAAGAGGCCGTCGTCGCCATCGAGCAGGAACTCGGCACGGCGTCCAGCCGCAACTACGTCCGCAAAGACGGCGCGGTGACGATGACCGGCGCGAAGTCCTTCGTCGACGGCGCGGAGTTCGGCTCAGGGAACAAGGCATCCACTGGGCTGGTCCGGCTGCCGAACACCGGTGCGGTGAAGTGGCGCAAGGCCGACGGCGCCGGCGACCTGGGCCTCGCCCTCAACGCCAATGATCGCCTCGTTGCAGACGCGATCATCGACTTCGCCCCCGGGCAGACGTTCGGCGCGTTCTCCTACCCGGACGCCGGTTATGGCAACAAGGGCATCGTGCAGATCGACGCAGCCGGAGGCCTCGCCGTCGAATCAGGCATGCTTTCGATGGCACCGTCCGGCGCCTCGCCCGGCTCGTATCCGAAGGTCACCGTCGACGCCAAAGGCCGGGTGACCGCCGGGGCGAATCTCGCGGCGGACGATCTGCCCGGACACACGCACGCGGCCGCCGATATCGTCTCTGGCGAACTCCCGCACAAAGTGCAGAAGGACGGCTCGGACGTCGGCACACGCCGGGCACTGAACCTCGTCCAAGGCACGCGTGTCTCGCTGGCTGCCGCTGATGACCCCGCCAACGACCGGGTCAGCGTGACCATCAGCGCCAGCCCGCCAGAGGCCGGCGAAATCACCAACGCCCTCGGCTACCTCCCGGCCAACCGCGCGGGCGAGCACTTCACCGGCCCCATCGACTGCGGTCCTTATCAGACAATCGGCGGCCCACTGGAGAACATGGCGAAGCACTCCGAGGACTTCGCCGCGACAGTCTGGGACAAAAACGGCGGCTCCTGCTCGGTCACCTCGAACGCCATCATCGCCCCGGACGGCAACCAGACCGCGGACGTAGTCACCGCAGTCACCGACACGCCTGTAATCCAACAGCAGATCGCCGGGCTTACCGACAGCGGCACGTACACCTTCTACATCTGGGCCCGCGTCCCCTCCGGCACGCGCAAGGTCTCGCTCGCCATCGTCGACAACCCTTACGCCGCCTACCTGGCCGGGCCGACGCAGGTGACGCTGACGACTTCCTGGCAGCGCTTCAAGATCACCGGCGCCTTGGCATCCGGCCAAACCGGCCTGTGGATCGTCGTGCGCCAGTACGCCGCCAACGGCGACGACTGGACCACCGGCGACATCCACCTCTGGGGCGCCTGCCTCCAGCAAGGCACAGACCCTCAGAAAGCATACACCCGCACCTGGGCCTCGCAAACGCCGCACATTTCCTCCGGCCTCGCCGCTGGACCCACCATCATCGCCGCCCCAGACTCGACCATCTCGCCCCTCAAAATCCACGGCCCCGGCTCCAACCTCGCCGACAGCACGCTGCTCGAGCTAACCGCCAACGGCGAACTCATCCTCGCCGGCGGCTCCGGCAACGGCTACCGCCTCGCCGACCTGGGCCCCGCAAACAATCCTTCCGGCTGGGCTGGCATGCTCAAGGTGAAGACTCCAGCCGGGACCACTCTGGGCTACATCCTTCTGTACTCGAACCCATGAAATCCAACTCGACCACGTTCACCGGCTAATTCTCCGCGCCCCCTCGGCAGCGAGCGCAGCGATCTCGCCACCATCTGTGCGCTCCGGGTTGCCACGAGGGCGTGGCTTTCGGCTGAGAATGTGACGAGGCTGTCACGTTCACTGTTCGTTAGTTGTGTACGTCAAGTTCAGCAAATTGGATCGGGGCCAGCAGACCGTGAGTGTTCCCGCCGGAGCCGCCCGTCGCGCTCCGGTTTCGGCCGGAACGGTGCGCAGCAGGCAAGGGCGCTCGAGCGGCGCAGCGGACCCTTGCCGGCGAGCACCGTTCTGGCACCCCCGTGCGATTCGCGGCGGGCGGTCTGGCGGCAACACGTTCCCGTTGGTGAGCCTTGAGCTTCATGCCGCGGCTTTTCTCAGCTGCTCTTTCTTGTGTTCTCTCAGGTCCTCCATGTTCAGGTAGCGAAGCGCTTCAATCCAGTTCTCGTGCATCTCCACCGCTAACGCCCTTACCAGCCTCAGGCAACTCGCCATGTTCGGAAAGATCCGCACCACCAGCGTCCGCCGCTTGATCTCCTCGTTCAGCCGCTCCAGCAGGTTCGTCGACTTCAGGTTCTTGTGGTGCTGCCGCGGCAGGCGGTAGAACGTCAGCGTCTCTTCGATGTTGGCTTCCACCCAGTCGCACAGCTTCTGGTAGCGGTGGCCCCACTTCTTCAGCCACGCCGCCAAATCCTGCCGGGCTTCCTCCACCGTCCGCCGGTCGTAGATCCAGCGCAGTTCCGTCATGCACTCGTCGTCGGCCTTGCGGGGCAGATGGTCCAACGCGTTCCGCAGGAAATGCACGTAGCACCGTTGCCAGACCGCCTCCGAAAACACCTCCCGGATCGCTCCGCGCAGGCCTGCGTGATCGTCACTGATTCCCAACTCCACGCCCTTCAGCCCACGCGCCTTCAGACCGAGGGCAAACTCCTTCCAACTCGTCAGCGACTCCCGGTTGGCCAACTCCACCGCCAGCACATTCCGGCGCCCTTCCCAATCGATGCCGATCGCGATCATCACCGCCTGGCTGCGGATCACCCCGTCCTCGCGCACCTTCTCGTAGCGCGCGTCCAGAATCAGATGCGGATAGGCCTCCTCCAGCGGCCGCCGGGCGAACTTCTCCAACTCCTTGTCCAGATTCTGGTTCATCCGGCTGATCGTCGACGACGATACCTCGTGACCGCACAGTTCTTCAGTCACCGCCTTCACCTTACGGGTCGAGACCCCTTGCACATACATCTCCGTCAGGGCGCCCACCTGCGCCTTTTCGCTCCGCTGGTACCGCTCAAAAACCTCCGTCCGGAACCGGCCCTGCCGGTCTTGCGGGACGCGGAGCTCCAGCTTGCCCACCCGGGTCACCAGCGTCCGGCCGTAGTAGCCCGACCGATACCCCAGTCGGCCCTCGGTCCGCTCACTCTTACCGGCTCCCAGCGCCTCGTCCATCTCGGCTTCCAGTACCTGCTGGACCACCGCCTGGATCAGCGGCCGCAGGAAATCCTCCTGCCCAGCCATCATCGCTTTCCAGTCCAGCTTCTTCGCGCTATCCTTCTTTCGGGTCATCTACCTTTCCTTCCTTTCTTTCCGCTGCTAACCGACTGTGAAAGGTCTAGCATGACCCATTCCCTTTTTGCTGAACATCTGAAGCGTAACCTGTTCGTTGCGGCCCGCCGGCTTGCTCCCCTGTCTTTCAAGGGCTTTCAGACACTCCGCTCGGCTCGGTCGGATCTCTCCTCCCGGCTGGAGTCTGCTACCGGGCGCTCCGGCGCTTACTCGGACAGAGCTTGCATCTGCCAGAACAACGCGTCTTTGAGAACGCACCATGCCTCCCAGTACATCAGCAACGACTTTCGACGGGAGATCGGCTTCCTCGCCATGGAGATTTCGCCGAACTTTGTTGGAAGGGGGTTGGCTGGTTCCAGCAGGTGCGGGCCTGGGATGCGGTAGGAGCCCTCAATCGAAGATCGCTTGGGGGTGATCGTTGGCCGGGCCGACTTGACAGGAATAAGCAGAGCGGGTGAGGGCCTGGTAGAGGGCAGAAGTTTTTTGAGCGCAGAGTTGAATGCTGGCGATGTTTCCTATGCGCTGGCGGGCAGCTTGTCCAATGGCACGTCGGATTTGTTCGGAAGACAGCAGATGGATTAGTCGATCGGCAAGAACCGAGGAGTTGCCGCCCGGAATGACATAGCCTGATTGGCCGTCGATGACAACTTCGGCTAAGCCTCCACTGTCGGAGATGATGACGGGGAGTTCCATGGCCATGGCTTCGAGAATACAGGTGCCAAGGGGCTCGGAATCGGAAACGAGGACTTGTACATCGGCTGCGGCCTCAACCCAGCGGATGTCCTCCTGGAACGGCAGGAAGGTGACGGCGGTGGAAAGAGAGGAGCGGGCGATGGCGGCGAGGACTTGGTCGCGGACGGAGGGTGCCTGGGCGCTTGTCTCGCCGACGAGGACGAGGTGGGCAGCGGGGATCCTGGACCGGACGAGAGTGAAAGCCTCGATAACAAGGTCGTGGCGTTTGCACGGGACGAAGCGGCCGGTCATGAGGACGAGCGGGACGTCAAGAGGGAGCCCGAGGTGGAGGCGAGCGGCGCGCTTATCGAAGAGGCGGGGATCGAAGCGGGCGAGATCGATGCCGTCGTAGATGACGTGGATTCGGGAGTCGGGCACGTCGGCTTGGCGGAGGCATTGGCGGATGAAGTCGGAAACTGAGATGATGGCGGAGGCGACCTGGAGTTGCTCTCCGTATGCGGCGGCGTTCGCGTTACGGACGTGCTGGACAACGGGGAGTCCGGATAGAGCAGCACACTGAATCGAGAGAGGACCGGAGAGGCCGTTGAAGTGGATAAGGCTGGGGTTGAGTTCGCCTATGAGGCGACTGAGGTAGAGGAGGTTGTAAGCGGAGGGGGAATTGAGTTCACGGTTCGGACAAATGACGTGGACGCCGAGGTCGCGCATGCGGCGGGAGAAAAGACCCTCCTGAGGTATGATCGCCGAGAGCTTGTATTGAGAGTGGTCAAGGGCGCTGGCCAAGCGGATGAGAGACTCCTCGCCACCGGAGTAGGTCGACATAGCTGAGTAGAAGAGGATGTGGCAGGGCGGAGAGGGCTGCAGATGCGGCCGGGTGTTCTGGTGGAGGAGATCGGCGTAGTTTTTTTCGGTCTGCTGGCTCAGGCGCTCACGGTATTTGAGGAGGGCGTGCGCCACGCGAGGGACCGGGGACTCGGCCAGGGAAGCGGAGTTCGAGGAAGAAAGAATCTCCAGAAGAAGAGGTCGGGCGGCGGCAAGCGCATCGTGACTGGAGAGATCGACCGATGAGGGATAGCGAGCCGCTGGTTGGCCGGGGAGGGAGGGGGCGAAACGAAAGGGGGTGGCGCGAAGAGGCGGATTGGGTGTGGAGAGAGCCTTACGAATGAGGAGCCCCCAGCCCAGGCTCCAGCCGGATTGCAGGAAGGAGGCGGCTCTAGCGAGTAAGGCGCGGGAATAGATGGCGGGCCGAGCGCCAGTGGGGAGATCAATGACTTCGGTGAAGTCACTGCTAGAGGAGAGGTGGCAGTGGACAACATGGCGCAGCAAGGAAGGAGGGGCTAGACAAAGGCCAATATCGACCACGGCAAGATCATTAGCATCGAGGATATCGAGAGCGCTGAGGAGAGAAAGGCCGGGAGAGCGGTAAGGACTCTCAATGAGCCGGACATGGAAGCGGGATGCAAGGGAGAGCAGGAACTCGCGGTCGTATTCGCCGTAGCAGACCATGGCGAGATCGGGCGAGGGTGCGACGTGATGAAGCCATTCAAAGAACGCGCCCAGGAGGGGGCGGTGGTCCAGGGTGGCGTAATAGGGTTTGTAGTCGATGGAAGCCGGTATGCTGGGAACGAGGTAGACAGTCGCGAAGGGCATGAGATGGGCGTCCTTTAGGCCTCGCTGGTATCAGGGAGAGTAGGCGACGAGGTAGATGCATGTAGACTGCCGCAGGGGCCGGGAACGAGGGAAAGGAGGCCGCGTTTGATGAGGAGGTCCACGGGCTTCGCGCCGTATTGCGCCTGCAGTTGGCCGAGGGTGGTGGGCGAACTGGCAACACGGCAGAGGAGTGAGGAGGCACCAGGGGCCCATTTTTCGGCGAGTTGGGCGAGGGCGTCGCGGAGATCGGGCGAAGCGCCGTAATTGGGTGCGACTTCCCAGGCGGTATCGTAAACGGCGGTCGCATAATGTGCGAAGAAGCTTTGGTAGCCGGAGTGGGCGGTAGGAGGAAATTGTGGGGGATGGGGGCAGCGCTGGCGGAGGTCACTCCAAAGCGAGACGAGGCGAGGGAGGACGGCGGTCCAACTATAGCGCGCATGGAAGCGGTCGTAGCCAGCCTGACCGAAGGAGGCGCGAAGTGCAGGATCGAGGATGAGGCGGGTGAGGCGTTCAGTTAAGGTGGGGACATCGACGATGGTGTGGGAAGCGATCTCACCCTCCACGGTGGGGCCGAACCAATAGGGAGCTTGCCAGGAGGCGTGGGCAGCTGCGGGGCTGTTCCAGAGGGTGGGCACGAGAAAACCGGTGTGGTTATCGGCGATGATTTCGCGGTAACCGCTCCAATCGGAAGCCACAACGGGCAGGCGGGCGGCCATAGCCTCGAGGAGAGCGATGCCAAAGGTCTCCTGAATGTTGTCCACGGGAGACACGAAAATGTCGGCGGCAGCGAAAAGCAGGGTTTTTACCGTGGGCGCGACATTGAGAAGTATGCGGATGTTGCCTGCGAGACCGAGGGTGCCAGCGAAGGCATCTAGGCTTTGGGCGTAGTCGGGGTCGCTACATTGGCCGGCGATGACAAGGAATGCGGGGTGGGCGGCGAGGTCGCGAGCGCGCCGGAATGCGAGAATGAGGGGGAATAGATCCGCTTTGTAGAATTCGCTGACACGGCCGAAATAGAGGGCGAGAACTGAATCGGCTGGCAGGTTAAGGAGGGAGCGGGCAGTGGATCGATCGAGCCCAGGGAGGTCGAGGGAGGATGCGCCGAGGGGCTGAACGACGATGGGCAGGCGGTCAGCAGCGACTTCCGCGCCTTGAGAGGCGAGCAAGGAAGCTGCATCGGCCAGCGCGGAGCGAAAAGCTTGTGCACCGGCTTGACTGGAGGCAAGGATTACGTCGTAAGGCTGGGCCAAAAGCAGAAGCGAGATACAATCAGCGAGCAGCCGAGGCCAGGCCGCAGCATGCAGGACAGCGCAAATCGGGAACAAAGAGGGAGAGACTGAAGCTCGCAGGTGGCAAACACTGGCCAACTGGCCAGCGCGGCAGAAGAACACATACGGTTCGGACTGGCAGCGTTTGACGAGAGAATTCAGGCGGCACACGACTAGGGCGGACCGGCCGAGGCGCGCGTTCAATTCAGCCACGGCTGCATGATCGATAGGGGCGACGCGGGGATCCGCGAAGACGTGAACGTTGTCAATGGCGCGGGAGGCGAGAGCGCTCTCGATCAAATCATGATGAAGGCAAGTAGCGCCATTCTGTTGAGCGGCAGTGAAGCCAAGACCACGACGAGAATATGGCTCGAAGGTTGCAAGGATCATGGAGTTTCCTCAAATGCGGACTGGCAACGGATAGAAACCAAATCCTATCTACGAGTTCATTTAGAATTTCCGTATCCCCTTGATCATCCTTTCTTCATCTGTAAGTTTAATTAGCGCCATTGTATTTAGGCTTGAGCGGCTTGAGTAGGATTACCGGATACAAGGCGACACAAACCCGCCCAGCGGGGAGAACGGACCAAGGCCCCCAGCCAGCCGGGAGAGGTAAAATTCGACGCCATACTCAGATAATACACTCCTTTTTCTTCCTTTTGCTCTGTCGGTAGTAAGTCAATCTGTCCGGTTTTATTCACAAGTGATCTGTCCGCATCAGTGAATACCACCTGAAGATCCTCTGCGGCTCGCCGAGGGCGGCTTGCGTGTCTTCAGGCCGTTTACGTGTATCGCCTTCGGGGCGGTGGGAAAGTGGGAATCCCGGCTCGGCGGGATTTCCAAGAGGCGGTGGGAGTGGTGGGAAACCGCTGGGCGGTTTTCCACGACTTCCACCGGCCCGTCTTTTCCACGGCCCTCTTTGTCCTTGCCTTCCGAGCGTTGGATGGGCGTTCCATCCGCGGTGTAACGGCCGACCACATGCGGGCCGAAACGGATCGACACAGTCCCGTCCAGGTGTTGGTGGATGGTCACCGTCGTTCCGGCGAGCGAATGCCGGAAGCGGCTCTTCTCCAGTTGCCAGCGCCGCTCGGCAATGGCAACCGTGTTGTCCTTGTCCACTACCCGCTCGGTCTGCACCGTGAACACCCAGTTCAAGCCGCTGCGCGAGCTCCGCCGGAACGCCGTCCCCTTCTCCTGGGCCGGCACCGTGAACCTGGCGTTGAACTCGGCGATGTAGCGCTCGCGCAGAAACCGGTTGGCCTCCTCCACCGTGGTGATCCCCGCCAGCCGCAGCTCCTGCGGCAGCCGCCCCTGCCAGGTCCCGAAGCTGCGTTCGCCCCGCCCCCGCGCCTGCGGCGAATAGGCCGGGATCATCTGCACGCCCAGTTCCTTCATCGCACGCCCGACCTGCGTCAGCCGGTGCTTGTCCACCTTCTCGCCCGCCTTCGGCGTCACGAAGAAGTGGCTGCCACGGTCGCTGTAGAGCGCGCAGAAAACGCCCTTCCTCTCGATCACCTCCCGCAGCGCCGCCATCACCGTCAACGTAGATTCCTCCTCCACCAGTTGCGCATAGTAGATCTCTTTGGTCGCGTCGTCCAGAATCACGATCAGGTCGTACCAACGCTCGTCACAGAACCACCGGTGCTTGCTGCCGTCGATGTGCAGCAGCATGCCCGTCATCGGCCTCGGCTCCCGCCTCCGCCGATGCTTGCCCCGCCTGCCTCGCCTGGCCACCAACCCCGCTCCCTGCAGCGCCTTCTGCACCCAGGTGTAGCTCAGTTCGATCCCGTGCACCTCCCGCAACTTCTCGTGAAAGTGCCGGATGTTGAAATCGTGGTAGGTCTCCTGGTAGAGCTTCAGCACCTGCTCCACCGTCTCAAGCGGTACTTGCCGGTCGCTCGGCCTCCCCTTGCGCCGGTCGGCCAGCCCTGAGTAGCCATGCTCTTCCAGCCGCTCCCGCCACCGCCGCATCGTCCGGTCGCTGACTCCGATAATCTCGGCCGCCTGCCACCAGGTGATCTTCTTCGCCATGGCTTTCAACAGCACATCTTGTAGCTTCATCATCCGCTCCACTTCCGCGGCTGAGCTCTGCTTGATGGGATTCACCCACCCAGCTTCACCCGCTGCTCGGCTCGAGCGGACAGATCATGTGTGAATTGGACCGGACAGATCACATACTAGCAGGTCGCTGAAAAACTCCGGAACAAGACACCTCGGAAATGTTTGATGCGTCTTTCCTAGTGTAGGGACGCCATGAGAGGAGAAGACCGTCAGCAGCAAGAGATGTTCCTGTACGCGAGCCTGGAGGATCTGGTGCCGGCCGATCACCCGCTGCGGCCGATCCGGGCGATGGTGGACGAGGCGCTGCAGAGGCTGGACGACACCTTCGATGAGATTTACGGAGAAGTGGGGCGGCCGTCGATCGCGCCGGAGCGGCTGCTGCGGGCGCAGTTGCTGATGCTGCTGTACACAATCCGGAGCGAGAGGATGCTGGTCGAGCAGCTGCGCTACAACCTGCTGTTCCGGTGGTTCGTGGGTCTGGGGATGAGCGAGGAGGTCTGGCACGCGACGGTGTTCACGAAGAACCGGGACCGGCTGCTGGAAGGGGACGTAGCGCGGCAGTTCTTTGGCGAGATCGTGCGGCAGGCGAAGCAGCAGGGGCTGATGTCGAGCGAGCATTTTTCGGTGGACGGGACGATGGTGGAGGCGTGGGCGAGCCAGAAGAGCTTCCGGCCGAAACAGGAGAAGTCGGATGAGGACGAACCGAAACAGGGTGGGCGGAATCGGGAAGTGGACTTCCGGGGGCAGCAGCGGTCGAATGAGACGCACGAGTCGGTGACGGATCCGGAGGCGCGGCTGTGGCGGAAGAGTCAGACGGCGGAGGCGAAGCTGAGCTATCTGGGACACGTGCTGGGAGAGAACCGGCACGGGCTGATCGTGAACGTGCGGGTGACGAAAGCCTACGGGCGGGCGGAGCGGGAAGCGGCGGTGGAGATGGCGCGGGAGATTCCGGGAGGGACGAAGCGGGTGACGCTGGCCGGAGACAAGGGGTACGACACGCGGGAGTTTGTGGAGCAGATGAAGGATCTGAACGTGACGCCGCATGTGGCGCAGAACGTGAGCGGACGGCGCAGCGCGGTGGATGGGAGGACGACGCGGCATGAAGGCTACTGGATGAGCCAGAGGAGGCGGAAGCTGGTGGAGGAGTTCTTCGGATGGGCGAAGGTGGTGGCGGGGCTGAGGAAGGTGAAGCTGAGGGTGCGGGAGAAGGTGGGATGGCTGTTCACGCTGGCGGCAGCCGCATACAATCTGGTGAGGATGAGGAACCTGATGGCGGCGGCGACTGCCTGAGGAGCGCGGAAACAGCCTTCCGGCGGCCTTCCAATGGCCGCTGGAAGGCGAGTGGGCAGGGGGGCGATCCGTTCCCAGGGCTTCCTCTTGGGCGGAAATCGAAAAACAGAACAATTTTCGGCTCCGCGCGGGCGTTTTTTCAGCGACCTGCTAGCGACATTTTCTTCCTTTTGCTCTTGATTTGCGAAACGTGATGTGATATACGCTGTGCTGATGAGTCAAACTGCCTTTCCGGTCAAGCTCTCGGACGAGAAGTGCTGGCCGAAAAGGCCAAACCGCAAATCCACAGCGAACCGGTCTGACCCTCGCTGTTTGCGAGCGCAGGCCGGTTTCTGTCAACCGCTCCAGGCAAGCGGAGCAAGAAAGGAAGGGAAGATCACATGTACGAAGACCTCATACTCCTCCCAGAGGATGAGGAGATATTGGCTGGCGCTGGCGGCTGCAGCGCGACGGGTTGCGTGATAGGCTGTGTCGGCGGTTGCGGCGGCTCGTGTTACGCATCTGGGGGCACAATGGTGTATACCGCTGCCACCTTTGGCGAAGCGGCATCTGCAGTTCTGCTGGACTTGGCCAACTTCTAGTGACAAGGGAACGCAGGATGCGGCGCGAAGGACAACAAGGAACCAACCGCATCAACTACCTGACTGTCATCGCGGCGCTCAGGCGGCTCCATGCGAAGGTCATGAATCGTCAAGCTTCGGCGAAACGTGAAACGTAGAAAGACCAAGTGAGTGCATCTTTGTGAGAATTAGTCCTGCGCGCCCAGGGTTGTTCCACCCGTGGGCGTGCAATCAAGTAGGGCGCAATTCGGAGCTTGCCGGCGGCCATGCTCCCGGTGAGGAAGAAGAGCGAGAACTGCACGATTTAGGTTCGAACATCTGGGACGTCAAGATGCCAACTTTGCCAGCAGTCCTACATTCGATCAAGCGAGCTCCAGGGAACGGGGAGAATATCGACCGATTCAGGGTGACTTTTCGGTTCTTGTCCGACCGAGGCCGAGACTATCTGTACGACGATGCCACAGGTGCGATACTGCCTTGGTCAGAATTGAGAGAGGCCGTTTTGCGGCTGTACATGGAGGGAAATCTGGCGAGGAACGCGCCGGAGCTCGCCGAGGAGTATGGGGAAGCTAAGGTTGCGAACGCGATCCGCTTCGTAAAGCACTGGGTGGACCGACACAGGGCGTTTTTTCGGAACGTGACGCCGACAGAGCCGCCGCCGGACGGGGCGCAGTGTCTGGAGATTGTGCGGCGGAATTGTGTCCAACTGGTACTGGTAGTAACCGAGAACTGCAATATGCGTTGCCGATACTGCGCCTACTCAGGCAACTATGAACATGTTCGACAACATAGTGCGAAGTCCATGGCGCCAGAGACGGCGCGACGGGCGGTGGACTGGTTCGCGGAGTTGATCGAACCGCAGAGGAGGCGGAATCCGTTGAAGAAGTATGGCTTGAGCTTCTACGGAGGAGAGCCGCTAACGAACATGCCGGCGGTGAGGGCCGCGCTGGACCATGCCGCGGATAAACACCCATGCCTCTTTCAGCCGAACCTGACAACAAACGGACTGCTATTGACCGCCGAGACAGCCGAGTATCTTGCGAAGCACGACACACGAGTGGCAGTGAGTCTCGACGGACCGCAGGCAGAACACGATCGGGAGCGAGTGGACATGCACGGTGAGGGCACGCACGGTCGGATCATGCGGAACCTGGTACAGGTCTGCAACGCCGTACCCTCGTTCGTCCCGAACGGAGGTTTCATTACAGTCTACAGTTACAAGAGTGACCTCGCCGGCATCTCGCGTTTTTTTGGCGCGACCGACGAGCGAATGCCCCGGGTGATCTTCGCGCAGCCAGTCTTCCGGAAGGGCACGCACTATTGGGATCACGCGACGGAAGTTGAGATGCAGCGGTATCGCGATCGCATGCAAGAGCGGAGGGAACATTACAAGCGGGCCATGGTCGAAGGGGAAAATGTGAACAGCTTCGATCACATTCTAATGGGGGGCGGCATTGCGCAAGTGGCGCTGCGGAAGCGAGTGAACGACCGGGGACTGGCGTTTTTGCCATACAGTGGGGCTTGCATGCCGGGGCACAAGATAGCTGTACAAACGGACGGCCAACTAGATCTTTGCGAGAAAGTGAACTTTACGTATCCCTTGGGAACACTGGAGACGGGGCTGGATGGGGAGCGGATCCGTCAGTTGATCCTAATGTACCAGGAGTCGGTGCTGAAAGGATGCTCAATGTGCAATGTCACAAGGTTGTGCGGGCTGTGCTATGCGCACACGCTGGAGAACGGAAGGATTGGCAAGCCGGGAGAGATGTGCCATCAAGTGCAGAACGGCTGCAAGCAGAACCTAAGGGATTTTGTGTCGATCAAGGAGAGCAATCCGAACGCGAACTTCGCCTGGGAGACCGACACAGCATTACTCGAAAAGCGGTTTCTGATGTTCCGGTGAGGCAAGCAATGGGCGATGAAATCCGAAACCCAGAACGGTACTTCCGATTGAGCGCGGACTGTTTTCTGGTGGAAGGGGCACACGACGCGGCGCTTTACGATGTCTTTGGCAAGCGGCTCTTCCTGTTGGATGAAGAGTCGCACCGATTGCTGCGGCAGTGCGAAGAGAACGTGCAATTGGACTGGGAGTATCTGCCGAAGCGGACGGTGGAGTTGCTGCAATGGATGCAGACGGAGGGGCTGGGCTTCGCCGAAGAGGCGCCAGCGTTTATCGACCGGTTTATGACACACTGCCCTGTGACGCTCCGTGGCATTGTTCAGAAGCCGCCGGATTTTCGGCAATTAGATTTGAGCATCTCGAGTGAGTGTGGGAACGGCTGCCCATTCTGTCCCGCGACGGGAGAGGACGAACAGTGGCAAACCTGCATAACGTGTTTGCGCGGCACGGAGACGGGCAGACGGGCGAGGCCACTCGACGATGCGACGCGGCTGGTGGAGGAGGCGGCGGAGTTGGGTTTCACAAGAATCCATCTGCGCGGAGGGGACCCGTTGCGGGAATGGGATTGGGTGCAGACGGCATTGCGCGCGGTAGAGCGGCAAGAAAACTTGCTGATGCTGGTTACGACGCCAGGTACTAGTCGGTCTCTGGACGAGACCGTGCAACTGGGAGCGCACCCGCGTGTTTACCTAAACGTGGTGCTGATCAACCCTGGAGCGGCGGAGGGAGCGCAGCGCGTGCCTCTGGATTTGCTACACGCGCTGAAGCGGGAACGGATCGGGTTTTCCGTGACGGCGCTGTTGAGCGAAGCGAGCGGAGCGACGGCAAAGTCAGTAGAGGGTTGGGCAGCGGAGACGCTGGGACGAAAACCGAGGTTCGCCGCGATCCGAAGAGGTGGGGCAGCGAGCCCCGGTGCGTATTTTCCGGAACAGAATCCGTCGGGGAGGATGCTGTCGCGTTGGAGGGATGCTGACGACTTCTTCTCTCGGATCAAGCGTTGCACTTGTTTGCATGGGAGAGTGCAATTAAACAGCGACGGGTCTCTTCAACCGTGTCAGGGGATCGGTCTGAAATACGGTACCTGGCAGCAAGGCGGTTTGGCTGAAGGGTTGCGGAACGAAGCCGTCTACGACTGGTGGGAGCGAGACAAGAACAGCAGCTCGGCGTGCAGACAGTGCGCCGTCCGATATGCCTGCATGGAATGTGCCGCAGTGGTTTTCGGCGATTCGACGAAGCGGTTCTGCTCATTTGACCCAAATGGAGAGAAGCGAGCGGCGGAGTACCCGTGGCAGCACGACGGGTTTGTGTACAGGATTAAAACAACCCGTAAGGAAGGAGATGCGCTGTGCCAGAGAGTCTAGTTCGGTTCGAATCGGTCAAGAAAGCATTCGGGGCAGTGCAGGCCCTGGATGGCGTCACGTTCACCGTCGAACCGGAAGAAGTCTTCGCGTTCATCGGGCCGAACGGCTCAGGAAAGACGACGACGATCCGAATCCTACTTGGGATCTACCAAGCGGACGACGGAACGGTTGAGGTGCTTGGGCTGGACCCCAACAAGGACTTCTCGCGAATTGGGCCCCAATTGGGGGTAATGCTGGAGCATCCGGCAACGCTGGACCTATTGACAGGGGAAGAATACCTAGATCTATACGCGGGGTTGTTTTGCCTGACCGCAAGAGAATCGGCGGAGCGGCGGGCGGAAGCGCTGAAGAGAGTGGGCTTGGCGAACCGGGCAAAGGAACGGCTGGGAACATACTCCAAAGGGATGAGGCAGAGGATGAGCCTGGCGAGATGTCTGCTTAACCGGCCGAGACTCTTGGTCTTGGACGAACCCTTCGACGGGATAGACGCTGAGAGCCGAAGGGACCTGATCAAAGTATTGCCGGACCTAACGCGCGGAACGGGGGCATCAGTGTTCATCACGTCCCACAACCTTTCAGAGGTTGAGAGGATCGCTACTCGGGTGGCGATTATCGACCGGGGTCGGGTGGCGCGGCTGGATTCGGTGCATTCGCTCTGCGCTCCGGTGGAGGGACAAGAGGTGCTGGTAGTCACGCTGAGCAAAGCAGGTGCGATGCGAGAGATGGAGTTGCAGGCGCTGTTTCCGGCAGCGCGCTGGGATGGAGAACGGCGGCAACTGTTGGTGAGCCTCAGGGAAGTTGGACGCACCCGAGAGGCCATACTGAATGAATTGCTCGGCCGGGGGATCGATGTTGAGGCGTTCGAGATGAAGCGCATGACGCTCGAAGAGGTTTACTTCTCGGTAACAGATCGAGGACGAAGGCTATGAAACAGCAACAAATCCTGGCGCTGATCAAGAAGGAGCTGAGAGAGACAGTGCGATCCTCGCCACTACCGATCCTGCTGAGCCCTGGGCTGGCGGTGGCGATGCAGTTCCTAATGCTACGCCGACTCGAACGGGAGGGGGCTGGCATATTGGCAGGCCTGGGAGTAAATGAAGCAGCAGCGGCGTCGTTGATGTTTACCGGCCCAGTGGTGATTCCGTTCCTTGCGATGTCGATGATGCAGCGCCGGTTCATCCGGGAGCAGCTACTGGGATCGCTGGTCCCTGTGCTCTGCACAGGGGTGCGGATCGGCGACATTTGGCTGGCCAAGGTGTTATCGAGTTTTCTCGTGGGATACGGAGCAGCGTTGGTGGCGCTGGCGGCGAACACCGTGCTGATAAAGCTCTATCTAGAGGAGGCGGTGGTTTGGTCGGGTGCTCTGCTCGCGGTGGTTCTGGTGGTGAGCCCCATGGGATGTCTGATGGTGGTAGGGGTGATGGGGCTCCTGGTATTTGCGATCCGGACAACGGCCTTCGCGGGATTCTTACCTTTGCTGATACTGATGGGACTGCAGGTCTTCTGGCATAAACTGGTCACACGCCCGGTCCTGCTGAGCGGGGTTTACCTGGCGGTGGTTGGTGCGGTGGTAACGCTGGCGCTGGTGTACCAGGGAGTGAATCGGCTCTCGAAGCAATACTTCCTCAAGGTGTAGCGACACGAAGCGAAAGGAGAGGCCGATGAAAGAAGACACTATGGCCCTTGAGAGCGTCCACGGCGGCTTGCTGGAGGCATTGAAGCATGGATGGGAGTTCTTTACCTCCCCTGGCGTATATTTCGATCGGCTAGCCCTGCGGACGCACTGGCTGACGCCAGTTGTGGTGGTGGCGGCCGGTACGATTCTGTTGGCTTGGCTGATGGCGCCATACAGTGACCGGGCCATGCGGTATTGGCTCGTCGAGATGGCGGGACCAGAAGCAGCCCAGCGCCCAGAGGCGTTCCAGGAGACCGGGATCTGGGGGGGGCTCGCGGCGCCACTGCCGTTGCTGGGCATTAGCTTGGCGCAAGCGGCGCTCCTGATGGTTATCGCGAACGTCTTCACGGGACGGGGCAGCTTTCGAAAGATGTTCTCGTTGGTCGCACATGTGTCGGTGTTTTCCCTGGCAGCGTCGGTGTTCGTGTACGTTGTGCTGTTTCTGCGAGGACTGGAGAACATTCAGAGTTGGGCCGACTTCAAGGTTCCGATTGGTCTCAATATGATCTGGGCGGAGCTCGGGCCGGGAATGGACGCGCTGCTAAATGCGCTTAACGTCTTCCAAGCATTTACGATCGGCTACCTGATGATTGGGGTGCGGCGAATGTGTCAATGTTCGCGTGGGCATGCGGCGCTGGTGACACTAACATTCTCCCTATTGGATTTGGGGTGCCGAATCTCGATGGCAGTGTTGTTCAGTGCTATGCGGATGGGGCCAAAAGGGTAGCGGCGGGTGCGGCGGATCAGATAGCGAGGACGCAATGCAGAGTGGTAGACGAGCGCTGGCTGTCGGGGCGCTCTCCTTGATGATGGCCTGCGGACTGGGGGCCGGACTGGCGCTCAGGGATATGGCGGATCACCCTAAGCGCTACGCAAAGTGGGTAGCACACCTGCAAGGCTTGCAGTGCGTAGACAGTGACGGGCTCCAGCTGCAACGGAAAAATAACGATTGCGGGCCGGTAGCAGTCCTCCGATTTCTACAACTTCAAGGCATCAAAGAGGAGCTTGAGAGACTGGAAGCCGGGATGATGGATTTGCCTGGCGGGACGAGCGTGCGGAAGATGAAACAGGTGATCGAGGGCTATGGGTTCGCGACGCGGGCAAGGCGGATCACCGAAGAGGACCTCGATCGGATTCCATTACCGTCGATAGCACTGTACAAGAGGCATCATTTTGTGCTCGTGGAGGAGCGAAGAGCAGACGAGACGCTGGTGATTTTCGATCCCTCCTTGGGGCGCTGTCGCGTTAAGGCGACGAGGCTGCTCCGGGACACCGAAGGGATGATGCTGCTGATCTGGAAGCCTGTGCCGTGAAGGTTCGATTGATCAGCGCCCCGATTGCGCTAGAGCAAGGCACAAAACTGGAAAGCAGTCCGGGGCAGAATTCGCACGCACCGCTTGTACCGCCGCTAGGGATGCTGATGTTGGCAGCGGCGTTACGGGAAGCAGGGGTGGTTGCCTCGCTGGTCGATTTGACTCGACTTCGGGCGGAGTATCTGGACGGCGAGGGAGGGAAGCGTGTAGAGAGCTTTCGCGACTACGCGGCTAGAGTGATTGCAGCAGAGCCAGCCGACCTGTATGGCTTTAGCACCTTGTGCAGTTCCTATCCGCTTACAGTGAGGATCGCGCAAGCGGTGAAAGAAGAACGGCGATGGGCGACCGTTGCCTTCGGAGGACCGCAAGCCACATTGACGGACGCAGAGACCCTGGAGGCGTTTCCGTTTGTGGACTGGGTGGTTCGTGGAGAGGCCGAGATCACGATAGTGGAGTTGGTCAAAGCGGGAAGCCCTGGAGGAGTGGCGGGCTTGAGCTATCGGGCGGGTGGGCGGACCGTTCGCAACCAGGATGCCCCACTTGTCATGGACCTTGACCATTTACCCTACCCTGCGTTCGACCTGCTGTCAACCTTCCAGTCGAAGCGACTGCACGTGGAGGCGGGTCGAGGCTGCCCATTCCAATGCAGCTTCTGCGCCACGAGCCGCTTCTTCCGGCGACGGTTTCGGATGAAATCGGCAAAACGGCTGGTCGATGAGATGGTAGCAATGCACCAGGCGTATGGAACTCAGAAGTTCGACCTTGTGCACGATCTGTTCACGGCAGACAGCAAGCGCGTGTTAGCCTTCTGCGATGCTTTGCAGCGATCTGGGATTCGGTGCCGATGGACATGCAGCGCGCGGGCCGATGGGCTGCGACCAGAGATCCTCGCAGCGATGGCGCAAGCAGGATGCGCTAGCATCTATCTTGGGGTGGAGACAGGCTCGCCTCGGATGCAAAAGGCAATCAGGAAGCGGCTGGATCTCAAGAAGGTCGATGCGGCTCTGGACCTCTGCGAGCAATTGGAGATGGGGACTACGGTATCGTTCATCGTGGGCTTTCCGGAGGAAGAGCAGAGTGACTTGGAGTTGACAGGGCGATGCGTGGTGAATGCGCTGCGCCGTGACAGATGCCGGACGCAGGTGCATCTGCTGATGCCCCTGGCGGGAACCGAGATAAGCGCGAACGCGGCGAGCAGCCGATTCAGCGGGAGCTGCTTGGTGGTGGATGCAGAGGCAACAGGATGACCTTTGGAGGAGTCTGAACTAGACTTGGTGCTGGAGCATGGCCGAGTCTTCTCGAACTACTATCGAGAGCCCTCGCGAGGGATGGACGAGGAAGAAGTGAGGGAGTGGCGATGGTTTCTCGGCGCGTGCGCGCAGGGTCCACTGAGATACTTGCTCATCGCCCTCGAGGAGGAAGGTGGCGGGGTGTTTACTGTTTTCCGACGATGGAGAGAGTGGCGGCAGGGGCGGTGGCCAAGGCACTCAATCAGCAGCGCAGATTACCACGGGCGTTCGTTTGGCTTGGCACTAATGGAGGTGAGCGCTACGTGAAGTACAGGTTCTCCGGGACCGACGGCTACGCCGGGTTTGGGCTGTTCTGTCGTGCGGCCTGACGGCGCTTCCATTGATCCGGCAGCCAGGCCGCAAGGTCGCTCATGCGCGCCGACGGCAGGTTCACCAGCAGCTGCGTGAGGCACAGTTGCGGGTCCACGTCGTGGCGGCGGCAACTGCTGGTGAGGCTCGCCAAGATCGCCGCCGTCCGGCCGCCGCGCGCGTTGCCCACAAACAGAGAGTTCTTGCGGTTCAGAACCACACGCTTCATCTCGCGTTCGCTCACGTTGTTGTCGATCGGCACCGCTCCATCGGAGCAGAACACGTTCAGTTCTTCCCACTGGCCCAGGACGTAGCTCACCGCTTCCGCCATCGGATGCTTGGGCAGCAAATGTTCCTTCCAGCCCAGAAGCTTCTCCCTGAAGCCGGCCAACACCGGCGCCGAACTGCGCTGGCGCAATTTGAGCCGTTCGGCCGCCGAGAGTTCCTGCGCCTGCCGCTCCACCGCGTAGAGCGCGCGCACCCGGTCCACTGCTTCCCGCGCGATTTCGGGAGCCGCCTTCTCCGCCTCGATCAGCTTCCTCCGGGCATGCGCCCAACACCCCGCGCGCGTGATCTCGTTGCCGGCAACCACGCCGTTGTACCCGGCATAGGCGTCGGCCAGCAAAACCTCCCGGTAGTCTTTGAGGAAATATTTCGGCCCGTCGCGGCCGCGATTGAGGGTGAAGTCGAAGACGTTGTACGGGTTTTCTTCGTCGCCCACATACACCCACATCCGCGCCTTCGCCGCCTTGCCCCGGCTCAGCATCGGCATGATCGTGTCATCGGTCGCCACCACGTGTGAGGCCCGCACCTGCTCCGCCATCAACTCGTAGAGCGGCTCGGCCAGATCCGCCACATCGCCGCACCAGACCGACTGCGTCGCTCGCGAGATCTCGAATCCCTGCCGCGTGAAGATATCTTCCAGCCGGTAGAGCGGCAGGTAGTCGGAGAACTTACTGGTGACGATGTAGGCCAGCAGCCCCGGCCCGGCCAGCCCTTTGTCGATGGCCGTTTCCGGCTTGGCCGCCGTTTCGATGCTCGGGTTCGCGCCATTGTGCTCGCAGGCCGGACAGGCGTACTTTTTGCGAACGTGCTGAATGCGTTCGAAGTGGCCGGGAAAGTACTCGATCTGCCAACTCTCGTCGGCGCCGATCTCGCGGCGCTCCACTCCGCAGCACGGGCAGGCCCGTTCCTCTGCGCTCAGTTCGTGAAGGTGAGTCGTGACCGGGAGATTGTCGAAGTTCGCGAGATTGCGCCGGCCCTTGCGCCGCCGCGCGCGCCGCAGTTCTTCGGCCGGCTCCGCCGCCGGTGGAACGTCATCGGGGTGAACCGGCTTGCGGTCCAGTTCTCCGGCGAAGTCGAGCAGCATCTGGGCCAGGTCGCCGCTCGAGTGCAGCCGGTCCGCGCGCGGGCCGTAATACCACTTCTTGTACCGCTCCAGTTCCTGCTGCAGCCGCAGCATCTCGAGGTGGAGTTGTTCGGCGCGGAGCCTTTGTTCTTCGGCGCGAAGTTTTTGCTCCTCGGCCCGCCGCTTTTCGCGGTCGCGCTCCTCGAGCAGCGAGCGCACAACCGCCTTCAGCGATTCGCTGTCCTCGGGTAAGTCGACTAACTCAGCGCCGTCCACCGTCACAGATATTAGGACGTAAGTAGCCGAAACAGTGTTACTCAGTTACTCGCTTTTCTGTCCTGCGCTCATAGCGCGGGACGCGCTTCAGCCGCGACATATCGATCCCGTCCAGAACCATCGCCAGCTCGCTGGCCCGCAACTCCACCGAGCGCGCCCCCGCTTCCACCTTCGGCAGTTTGAAGACGCCTGCCTCCAGGCGCTTGTACCACAGCACGAAGCCGTCGCGGTCCCAGACGAGAATCTTCAGCCGGTCGCCGCGGCGCGAGCGGAACACGAACAAGTGGCCACCCAGCGGGTCCTGCCCGATGACCGCCCTCACCCGTTCGGCGAGACGGTCGAAGCCGCAGCGCATGTCGGCCGCTTCGGCGGCCAACCAGATCCGCGCCCCCTGCGCCAGGTCCAGCGCACGCAGACTCGGCAGACTGGTCAAGCGCGCGTCTCCAATACGGCCAGCAAGGCGCGCAGATGACCGGCGTCGAAGCCTGGCTCCACAAAGATCCGGCGCTCGCCGGCCAGACGAATCTCAATGGCGCGGCTCTGCGCTGTTGCCGGCTGCGCTGGTGCCCCCACGACCTGCACTTCGACGAACGGTTCGGCCGCCGCCTGGCGCAGCCGCTTCTTCCAGGCGAAGAACTGCGATACGGGAAGACCGCGATCCCGGCAGAATGCCGCTACGGTCCGGCCGCTCGCGCCTTGCTCCGCTACCAGACCTCTCCACTTCGCCCACGCCTCCTGTTTGCGCTGTCGCATACCCCAACTGTGAACCACTGCGCCGGCGGTCTCAAGATGGGGTTCACGCAGCGCTCACTAATGGAGTATCTGAGATGCATGTATGTCGAACAGCCGCAGTGTGGGGCGATTCTGCGTGCGGCTTTTCGTTTTTGCTATTCCATCCTGCGTGCCGATGAGGAGGGTGCACTCGCAGAAATCGACAAAGCAGAGCGGGAGAATGGGCAGTCGATCAGGGGCGACCGCCCGCGTAAACGCAGCGGAGTTCATGTCCTTCGATTCGACTTTGACGTTTCCGGTTTGCTGGAGCGACTAAGGCGAGGGATGGGACCAGATGTGAAATGGGGAGGCACTAGTCTGATCGCGACCCGCACGCAAACTGACGGGTCGCTCACCATCTATCGGTTGTCAGCAATGGCATTCAACGTCCTTATCTTGGCGGACGGGACAATGGATACAGAGGAAATCGCGCAGATGATCGCGTCGCGGTGCACCAGGGGGGGCGACCGGATCTGCTGGCTCCCATCAGGGCAACTCTGGAATGGGCGGCGAAGAACGGGCTCGTCGAAAGTCTGGCTTGATGGCAACGCGAGCAAAGGAGTGGATTGGAAGAGGGTCGAACTGGATTTCTGTAGCGGTGACGCTGAGGCCAGCACCAGCTCCGCGGTCAGGCCCGCCGCGTGGGGCGAAAATCTCCATCGTCGCCTACGAATCGGGTCCCTCTTGGGGGCTCCGCATGATCTGCTTTCGAGCAGGCACTGGAGACCACTAAGGCCGGAGAATGTTCGCGGAGGGTTGAGAGAGGGGAGCCACTTCTCAAAACCATAACTTCCCGTCGCCCCGTTTCGCTTGACGGCATCGCTGTTCGCGGCCGCCCGTTATCCCAAACATTCTCGAGTATTTGCGTTTCGGCGCGGTTCTCCGGTTGGAAACGCCTCCAACCGGGCCACGCGCTGAACCGTCATGGTTCGGTTCGTTGGCCTCTCTCAACCCTCCAAACTCTCCGTTTTCTCCGTTGACAGGTTCGGTTTTGTTGACAGGCCGGTTGAGAGCGCAGCCCCGATACGCAGATTTTCGAACTCGCCACAAAGGCAATTGACAGGGATGGCCCGTCGCCACATTGCGGAACCACAGGAGCGACAGAGCTTTCTGTCCGACGCTTCGCGGAAGTGTGGCCTCACACCAGCCGAGTGGCGCCTTGACTCATTTTGAGGAATATGCAAAGACTGTCCAGTTCCAGCGGTGCACCTCACGAGAGCGGTTCCAAACCCGGTGATCCGCCAGACGGCCGAGCGGGAGCCATCCTCAATAGAACCCGTATTTCCGTGCGAACCAGGTCTTCACCGCCTGCGCCAGGACAACATAGCAAACGAGTATCAGCACCAGCCAGCCGAAATAGGCGAGAGGCAGCGGTCGAAGCCCCAAGGTCGCGCCGAATGAAGTGAACGGTATGATCACCCCCGCGAGCATGACCAAAGCCGTCAAGAAGACCAATGGGGGTGAAGCGACACTCTCGACGAACGGCAGTTTGCGCGTTCGGATGATGTGCACGATGAGCGTCTGCGACAGAAGCCCTTCCACAAACCAGCCGGATTGAAAAAGCGACTGTGCTTCCGGAGTCCTGGCTCCGAAGAAGAACCACATGAGTGCAAAGGTGGCGTAGTCGAAGATTGAGGAGACCGGTCCGAGGAAAAGCATGAACCGGGCGATCGCATTCACATCCCATCGCCGGGGTTTCTTCAGGTACTCCTCATCCATTCGATCGAAAGGAATTCCGACCTGCGAGAAGTCATACAGAAGATTCTGCACCAGCAATTGGACAGGCTGCATGGGAAGGAATGGCAGCCAGGCGCTCGCTCCCAGCACGCTGAACATGTTGCCGAAATTCGAGCTGGTGCCCATGCGGATGTACTTGAGAATGTTGCCGAACGTCCTCCGTCCCTCCAGCACGCCTTCTTCGAGCACCATCAGGCTCTTCTCCAAGAGAATGAGGTCCGCGGATTCCTTGGCGATGTCAACCGCGCTGTTCACCGAGATCCCGATGTCCGCCTGCCGGAGCGCGGGAGCATCGTTGATGCCATCGCCCAGGAATCCGACGACATGGCCGCGCGCCTGAAGCGCCTGGATGATGCGTGCCTTCTGTGTGGGAGAGACCTTGGCAAACACCGTTGCCTCTTCCGCCACACCTGCCAGCGTCTCATCTTCCATCGCGTCGATTTCGTGACCCAGGATGATCTTGTCCGGGTGAATTCCGACCTCCTCGCACACTCTGCGCGTGACCACCTCGTTGTCGCCAGTGAGAATCTTCACCGTGACACTGTGTTCCTTGAGCGCACGCAGCGCGGGCTCTGCGGAATCCTTTGGCGGATCGAGAAATGCCATGAAGCCCGCCAGCACCAGATCGCTCTCGTCGGCGACGCCATAAGTCTTCCTGCCCAGCGGGAAGCGCCGGTACGCCACTGCGAGCACGCGGAAGCCCTGGTCATTCAGCTCGTGCGCCATGGCTCGAACTTGCTCGCGGTCGCTGTCTCCGAGCGGACGGGCATTGCGATCGATTTCGACGGATGTGGAGGCGCGCAGCACTTCCTCCACGGCCCCCTTGGCAATGAGGAGTTCCTCCCGCCTCTCCGTTTCCACGATTACCGACATGCGGCGCCGTTCGAAGTCGAAGGGGATCTCATCGACCAGCCTGTAATCAGTCGCAACGCGCAGCCCCTGCTCAAGTTCGGCGTGCTGGAGGATGGCCACATCCAACAAGTTCTTCAGCCCGGTTTGGTAGTAGCTGTTGAGATAAGCCAGTTGCAGCACCTTCTCGGAGTCGCGCCCCAGCACGTCCAGATGACGTTCCAGGATCACGCGGTCCTGTGTCAGCGTTCCCGTCTTGTCGGAGCAAAGCACATCCATCGCGCCGAAGTTCTGGATCGAGTGCAGCCGCTTCACAATCACGCTCTTGCGCGACATGTTGACGGCGCCGCGCGCGAGGTTTGCGGTGACGATCATCGGAAGCATCTCCGGGGTGAGCCCCACGGCCACCGACAACGCGAAGAAGAAAGCCTGTGTCCAGTCCCCTTTGGTGAACCCGTTGATGAAGAACACGATGGGCACCATGACGAGCGTGAATCGGATCAGAAGGCGGCTCACGCGGCTGACGCCGCGATCAAACTCCGTCTCCACGCGCCGGCCAGTGACCTGCTTGGCGAGCGCGCCTAGCACTGTCCGTGCTCCCGTTTCGACTACCACTGCCGTGCCCGTGCCGCTGATGACGTTCGTCCCCATGAAGCAAAGCTTGGGATGGTCCAGCAGATCCGCCGTGTGGCTGGAGTTCCCATTGGCGAACTTCTCGACGGGGAGTGATTCTCCTGTCAGGGCCGATTGACTGACGAACAAGTCCTTGGCGGCCGTCAGTCGAACGTCCGCCGGGACCATATCGCCTGCCGACAGATGCACGATGTCCCCGGGAACGAGCTCGTCGACGGGGATTTCGATTTTCACGCCGTCCCGCGTCACAGTGGCCGTAGTTTGCACCATTCGCTTCAGCGCTTCGGCGGCCTTGCTGGAGCGGTACTCCTGAGTAAACCGCAACACACCACTGATCAGAACCATCGCGGCGATGATGACCGCGGCCTCAAAGTCGCGTGTCAATGTGGCGATGACTGCCAGCGCGAGCAGGAGAAGGATGAAGGCGTTGTTGAATGCGTGCAGAAGATGCACCCACCAGCTGGCCGCTTCTTCGTGAACGACCGTATTTGAGCCGTATTCGTCGAGACGCCGGGCGGCCGTCTCGCTGCTCAGTCCTGCCAGCGAGGTCTCAAATTCCTCGAAGACGCGTTGGATGTCCTCATGCAAGGCTTTCTCCCGGATCCTGTTGTGCGGCGCAAGTCCAGCGCCCGGTGTCCGCGCCGCCAGCCGCATGTTCTTCTTTCCTTTTTCCACGAGCAGGTCGAGCATGGTGATGCGTCTCCTTCCCCGTGGCCGCAATTCGCGATGGAATCCGCCCCAACGCCTCCGAATGCACACGGCCGCCTTCGGCGCACCCGATCACCGCCTGACGCCGTATGGCTGGTGTACAAGCAGAGAACGCCTGCGAATCATCAAGCTGGAGAGCGAACTTGGCTGGGCGGGCCACTCCGCGACGTCTTCAATCCGCCGCGAGGGACCAGCCTCGTTGCCCTAGATGAGGAGGGCCAAGAGAGCCAGATCAGCACACGCGACTGGAGCGAAGGATGCCCGAAGTGAGCCCACTCGCAACGGCGGCTCATCCCGCTTGGTCACCGAACTACTGCCACCAGTCGTATCCATATCCGTCTTCTTAGGAGCTGCCTGCGCTCCTGGACCAAGGATAAGCCCGCGACGCAAATTCAGTCAAGATGTTGACTTCGCCCGTGTCAACCCACTTTAGAAATGTCCCCTTTCTTGCCTCGATAGAAATGTCCCCTCGTGCGTGCAGCTTCGATTTCTCCCTTCGCCCTCGTATCAGGGCAGCTTCGGCCGGCGAGGGCCGCAGTCGAGGCCGAGCGCAGCGAGTTCATCGCAGAGCCTGGACGGCGGCCGCAGCCGGCCGTATGGACGATCGAGAGGGCGAAGGGAGAACGGACTTCCTCCAGGGATGGTTGGCCGGCGGCTTCCACTTCGCCCTTCTCTTGCCCGGCTTGTCTGGCCGAGCCGGAACCGGTTTCGGCTCCGGCGCCGCAATCTCCCGATGCGGCCGCGCCCGGCCCTGGTAGCGGATCTCGATCCTTCCGTCTTCCCACTCGCACACCGTCACCTTGGCCTGCCGCGGCGGATAGTCGCTGGAGCGCTCCAACTGCAACCAGCGGTTCTCATACCGCACCACCCAATCGTTGGAGATGCTGCGCTCGCTCTCCAGGCAGAACACCTCGTCCAGCTCCCGCCCCGAGGGCGCTTTCCGGTGATAGTCCTCCCGCCGCGCCGGCTCGCGCGCGAACCGCGCGTTGTGTTGCCGCAGATACTCGGTTTGCAGAAATTCGTTGGCCGCCTCGTGCGCGGCAATCTGCTTGCGCCCCATCTTCTTGATCAACCGGTCCTGGTGCGTCCCGTGGCTGCGCTCCACCCGCCCCTTGGCCTGCGGCGAACTGGCCGCCACGATGCCGATGCCCAGCTTCTGGCACATCCGCCCGAACTGCGTCACCGGCGCTTTGCCCTGCAGCAGCTCCTTTTCCGTGGGCTCTCTCACATACACGTTCTTCCAGTCCGTGTACAGCGTCAGCGGCACTCCGTACTTCTCGATCCACTGCCGCAACACGTGCACCGCCGCCCAGGTGGTTTCTTCCTCCGCCATGCAGGCCTCCACCGTCGATGTCGCGTCGTCGACCATGTTCATCAGACACCCCCTGCCACCACCCTTCCCGTACCACTCATGGAAACTCCCGTCCAACTGCACCAGCTCGCCGAAGTGCGCCTTGCGCTCCCGCCGCTGGCGGTGCGGTTTCCGCTTCCGCGCCCGCTTCCACAAGCCCGCTTCCTGCATCCACCGCCGCAGCGTCTCCGGATGAACCTCCACTCCGTCTTCGCTCGCCAGGTGCTCGGCCGCCAGCGTCGGACCGAACCCGCTGTACTTCTCCTCCACCTTCCGCAGGATCTTCCTGCGTTCCCGAACCGGACACGCCCGGTTCGACTTCCGCCCTGCGTTGCCGTGCTTCAGCTTCACCGCCCCGCCCGACCGGTACCGCTTCCATAGCCGCTTGGCCTGCCGGTAGCTGACGCGCATCAGCTCGCCTGCGTCCTTCACGCGCAACTCCCCAGCCTCCACCCGCGCCAGAATCCCGGCTCTCTCCAGCTCTTTCTTGCTCAATGCCGTCCTCCTCATTCAACCTCCTATGGAGGTTATCGGAGGGGACATTTCTAATGTGTTCTCAAGGGGACATTATCACGGTGGCGCAACAGATGTTGACTTCGCCCGCTTTGCTTGGGCCAACGGAAGATCCAAGCAAGCCTTCGGGTCCGACCCTTTTGCGGCGCGTCGACCACATGAATCCGCCATCGCCTCTTGCCAGGGGCCGTTGAATCTCTCGACCTCTCTGTCAACGGATCGCAGTCCGTTGACAGGCCGATTGAGAGCGCAGGCCGGTTGGACACTTTCGAACTCCTGTGAGTATCTATTGACAGAGCACCGGACAGCGCGCCTGGCCGCCAAGCGGAAGCCGTTGTGGGCGCCGGACCCCAAGGAACGGCATATCCATGGGCTTCCGCGACCGAACCACCGACGCGGCGCTGGCCGACATCGCCAGGCTTCTTTCCACTGCTTATGTGCGCTACCGGCGCGCCCGGCGCATCGAAATCGCCGCCAAAGATGCGCCCGAGACCGTCAACGGAGAACTTGATAACCCGCGCCCGGAGAGCCTTCATGTCAGTGAGGTCGACGCATGAAGAAAACCCTCCGGGATCGAATCGCTGCAGTGGCGGCGATGAACGTGCCCGCGCTGCGCGAAGAGCATCGCAAGGTCTTCGGCACGGAGCCGGTCAGTTCGCACCGGCAGTTTCTGTTCCGCAAGATCGCCTGGCGATTGCAAGCGGAAGAGGAAGGTTGGGCTCTCGACGCGCTCCGCGAGCTGGCGCGCGGCATCGCGCGGAACTCGCCGTTGCGGAACCGCGTGGTCACCAACGTCAACAAGCGCCGCGCTGGGCTTCCGCCCGAGCAGACCGCCGTGGCAACGATCCAGCCCGATCATGACCCGCGGCTGCCCATGCCCGGCGGCCTGATCGTGAAGCAGTACAAGGGCAGGACGCACGTCGTGCAGGTTCTGGATGACGGGCGCTTCTCGTACGACGACCGGCGGTACACGTCGCTCAGTGCCATCGCCCAGGAGATCACGGGCACCAAGTGGAATGGCCTGCTGTTCTTTGGCCTGACGGAGAAGAAGAATGGCCGCAGCTAATGGGAACCTCACCACGCCGCGCCGCTCGACGGTCCGCTGCGCCATCTACACGCGCAAGTCGACCGAGGAGGGCCTCGATCAGGAGTTCAACACGCTCGACGCGCAGCGCGATGCGGCCGAGGCCTTCATCCGCAGCCAGCGCGGCGAAGGCTGGGTGGCGCTGGAGGAACACTACGACGACGGCGGGTTCACGGGCGCCAACATGGACCGGCCTGCGTTGCAGAAGCTCCTTCAGGATGTCCGCGACGGGCTGGTCGATTGCGTGATGGTCTACAAGGTGGACCGCCTGACGCGGTCGCTGCTCGACTTCGCGCGAATCATGGAGGTGCTCGACAAGCACGGCGTCAGCTTCGTCTCGGTCACGCAGCAGTTCAACACGACCAGCTCGCTCGGCCGGCTGACGCTCAACATCCTGCTCTCCTTCGCCCAGTTCGAGCGCGAGATGATCGCCGAACGCACGCGGGACAAGATGTCGGCGGCGCGGCGCAAAGGCCGGTGGATCGGCGGCATCCCGATGCTCGGCTATGACATCAGCGAGCGCGGCGGCGCGCTGGTGGTGAACGAAGACGAAGCCGCGCGCGTGCGGGCGATCTTCGATCTGTACCTCGAGCACGGGTCACTGATTCCGGTGGTCCAGGAATTGAACCGCCGCGGCTGGCGCATGAAGCAATGGACCACGCGGAAAGGCCGGCTGGCCGGCGGCGGCCCATTCACCAAGAACCGCCTGTACAACCTGCTGACGAACCGGGTCTACGTCGGCAAGATTGAGTTTGGCGGCGAGGTGTACGAGGGCGAGCACGCCGCGATTGTCGATCCAGAGGTCTGGCAGCGGGTGCAGGACCGGCTCCACTTCAACGGGCGCACGGGCGGCCGTCAGGTGCGCAACAAGTACGGCGCGGTGCTCAAAGGAATTCTGCGCTGCGCAAGTTGCGATGCGGGCATGGTCCACACCTACACGCAGAAGACGCCGAACAAGCTCTACCGCTACTACGTCTGCGTGAACGCCCACCAGAAGGGCTACAACCAGTGCCCGACGCGGTCGGTATCAGCGCCCGCGATCGAACAGGCGGTGATCGAACAGATCCGTGGCATCGCCGCCAACCCCGGCGTGGTGGACCGGGTGGTCGAGTCGCTGGGCGAACAGCGCGTGGCTGACATCGAGACCCTGGAACGCGAGAAGCGGCTGATCGGGCGCGAACTCGAGCGGCTGAGCCAGGAACTCACGGGCCTTGTGCGGACGGGCGGCAAGCTGGCCGTGGACCGGATGGCCGAGGTACAGGAACGCGCGGCGGTGCTCGAACGGAAGCTGCGCGAGGTCCACGGCCAGTTGGCCGAATGGGTTGGCCAGACGGTGAACGTAGCCGACGTCCGGCGAACTCTGCGCGAGTTCGACCGGTTATGGGCCGAGATGACGCCGCGCGAGCAGGAGAAGTTCGTCAAGGCGCTGGTCGAGCAGGTGAGCTACGACGGCGCAAGCGGCGAAGTGACGGTGGGCTTCCGGACGGCGGCGATCAAACACCTCTGCATGGAGGCGACGGGTAAGTAATGGCGGCGAGCAGTCTGTTCGAGGTGAAGTTCAAGCTGAGGCCAACCGTGCGGGAGATCCAACGCGCGGAGCAGGCGACGGAACCCACGGTATCGCCGGCGCGACGAAGCGGGCGCTACCCGCGCGCCGCGCAGGTGCTGGCGCTGGCGCTCCAGTTTCAGGAGATGATCGACGGAGGCGAGGTGCGCGACTACGCGGACCTGGCGCGCCTGGGATGCGTGAGCCGCGAGCGGATCAGCCAGATCATGATGCTCGTCTGGCTCGCGCCGGACATTCAAGAGGAAGTGCTGCGTTTGCCGCCCAACGCCGGCTGCGCGCCGTTCAGCGAAGGGGCGCTGCGGAGGATCGCCAAAATTGTGCGTTGGGAGGAGCAAAGGTTGGAGTGGCAACGGCTTACGGGCTGCCCGGAACCACCCGCCGATTTCCACAGCCATGCACAGGCTGGAACCTGTCAAGCCGGAAATTCGCTTGTGGGTCAAGCCGTTAGCCTGTGACCTGTTTCGCTAAATCTTCGCCATGATAAAATGGCCCAGTCGGCGGAAACTTTGGTTGAGCTTTTCCGGGCTCCGGCGTACCTGGGGGCCTTGCCTTGGTCTCGCGTAGTCCCCGCCCGCTGACCGCCGTTCGTCGCACGGAGCCTTTCGTGGTAGCGAGGTATCCGTGTGATGCAGTACAACGCCAAGACCGTCCTCCGGCTGATCCCCAACGTTACTCTGGCCCGGTTGTTCGCCCCCTACTCTGCATTTGCCGGCTTTGCCTGGGATGCGGGTTACAAAGGCAGCGCCGACCGCATCTTCGAGCGCTGGCAAACGATGGAGGACGGCGAAGTCCGTGCTGTTGGACGCATCCTGCGCCAGGCCCATTGCCTGGCCACGCCGCGAGGCACGCGGGCGCTGATCGAAGCCGGGCGGGACCGGGGACTCGATCTGGCCGAAGAACTCGCCGCGCTCAGCAATGCCCACGAGCGCGCGCTCGCCTGCTCGCTCGATCATCCGGAGGTCTTCTCGGCCGCGCGGATTCTCGATCACATCGAAGGGCTGCGGCGCACCTCCTGGGAGAAGCGCAACGGCTTTCCGAAGCAGGATCTGGCTGCGCCGGAGGCTGTGAAGGCACAGCTTGGCCCTCGTATCGGCGATTACTACCGCACGCGAGATGGCCGTGGCGCGCCGTGCAAGGTGGAGCACCAGCGGCGCAGCAACGGCAGCCACTGGTTCTTCGCCTACCCGGCGGATTACGAAGACGAAGTCCTCGGCTACGACGAAGCGGGGGAGTTGGGTCGAAGGCCGTGGAGCAAGGCCTTCGAGGTGGTCTTCATTTACGACGGCACGGCAGGAACCATCGATCTGTATGCGCAGGGTGGGCGTGGAGTTCGCGATGAGTTGACGGGCATTTTCACGGAACTCGCATTCGGCGAAGCGCAGGAATCCGAGCCTTGGAAACCCGCGCCATACAACCTCGATCTGTTTAAGAAGTCCGGTGTTGAACTGCCGACCAAGCCTGAGCACCACATCACATCGGTCCGTGTAAAAGCGCTCCGCTTCGAGGTGCATGGGGCCGACAGCGGGCAGATCACGGTCGATACTGGGCGCTCCCAGAAACCCGTCTACGAGTTGATCCGGGCGCACCTGGCCGAGCAGACGGCCACGCTTTCGAACGTCACGATCCGCGAGGTGAGCTTGCAGGCGGTGTTCGAGGCGCCGGGCAAGCGCAAGCGCACGGTGACCTTCGAGATCACGCCCACGCACTGCAATCTGGACGATTCCGAAGAGGCGGACATTCTCCGGGCATATCTCAAGGAGTGGACGATTGAGGTCGCCGGCTGAGGTCTGGCGCGCGGTTGTGCGCCGCGGCGCCTCCGGCGAGCGAACGTTCCGCTTCGATGAGGTGCGTGAATGGCCGCGGGAACACTTCGAGCATTTGGTGCAGTTGGGCATCCTGCGCGAAGGTCCGCTTGCCGGTTCCGTAGAGTGTGACGCCTGCGGAAAGATGCACCGAGAAGATGTGCTCTGGGAGCCGAGCGTGCGGGACCCTTTGGGCAAGCGCGCCTACATTCGATGTCCCGAGGAGGGCCCGGTGCATGTGCCAGAGATCCGGCTGCGGCAGTGGGTCATCGATGGCGGCGTGATGGCTGAAAAACTCGCCGCCGCGATGGTTCTTTCGGGCGCGGTCGAGGAGATCTTGGCCTGCACGGTTTGGAAGCTCGGCCGGCGCCGCCTGGCTGGCCGGTTCCGCGACGTGCTCATGTCGATGGCCCCGACGGGGGATCACTTGAAGATTGCGGACCTCGCCGCGCGTCACCTGACCGCCAAGGACGGGATCCTGCTCGTGGCACAGCCGCCCCGCAAGATGGAGGGTCTGGACCGGCTGACGGTCATCGACCTGGTGCAAGTGGTGGAGTTGGGCGCGGATGGGCTCGCCGTGGACCTCGATTACATGGAGGACGCCCTGCCAAGGGACCGGGCTATCAAAGAGGACAGGATTCGCAGCCTGCCCGTCCCGGAAGGGATTCTTTGGCCGGAGATCACGCTGGAGGTGGGCGAGTCGTCGCTGCGAGTTCTCGCGCGAGGCCAATCGTGGAATGTCGAGCTGGAGGAAGCGGGCTTCGCCGACACCAGGCGGAAGCACGGGGAAGCGGACAAACTCTTTCAGATCCTACTCTGGTTCGCGCTGCACCACGGGCGGCTGCCGCTTGCCGAGGTCACGCGGCGCAAGGATAGCCCGGACGGCTTTCGCCGGCAGATCAGCAATCTGCGAAAGCGGCTCGGCAACTTGATTCCCGCCGAGGGAGAGTCCATCCGCTGGGATGCGGAAGAGGACGCCTATACGTGCTGTTTCAAGGTTCTGCGGGGCGGAGAGGTGACGCTGCCGCAACCCGCCGGCGGCTCGTGGATGAACTACCAGATCATCGAGCGCCGCGATGGCCGCATTGCGGTGGGCGTCAAAGCGAACAGCGTTCGGCGCGCCCGGGATGCCCGCACGGACGAAACCGGCACGGCCGAACACCAGGAAACGCTCTGGCACGAGTATTCGCTCGTGGATCTGGGACTCGCCCGGGATGTGAACCGGCTTCTCCAGGAAGGCCAGGCTCTGATTGAACTCCTGCGTTCGGGCGGGAGGCTTGCGCGGGCCGGGGACGATCTGGCCGTCCTGAAGCTCAACCAGTGGCTTCGCGACCGGAGCGGCCTCGGCGGCGATCCTCTCCAGTTCAGCGAGGCGACAGGGACCTGGATCGCGGCCTTCGATTGCTTCTCCGATCGCCGCCGGTAGCCCCCTTTGAGCGCGCCGCCGTGGAATTTTCCACGGCCGCAAACGGGCCCGCCGAAAATTCTTCAAAACTAGATTTCCCTTGTTTCCAACCACATAGCATTTCGCGCCGGCGAAAAACCGCCGTTCCGTGGAATTTTCCACGGATCGGGGCAGAGGCAAACGATGAGCACCTTACCCTCTGCTCCCAACCCAACGGTCCCGCCGGCGGCCGCAACTCCCAACGCCGGTCCTCCCTTGCCTGTCGAATCCCTCGTGCGCGAGGCGCTGGCCGACGTGGCGCTGGTCATCGGCAGCGCCGCCGCCCTGCACCAGCTCGACGACGACCTGGTGTGGACGGTCATGAAGCGGCTGGACCGCATCCGGGTCCGCCTGCTCCGTGAACTCAAAGGTCTCGCGCCGCGCGAGGAATATGAACCGGGCGGAGCGCGCCCGCCGCGCATCCACGCCGCCGTGGACGAGTTCCTCGTCCGCAACCGCGCCGGGATGGGGGAGTAGGCCATGCAGTTCGCCGATCTCTCCCCAGCCTGGCAGCGGCTGCTGCGCCTGTTTCAAACCATCCACTTCGGCCGCGTCGAGGAACTGGAAATCCGCAACGGCGAGCCCGTGTTTAGCCCGGAGCCGCGGGTCTTCCTCGAACTCAAACTCGACACCGCCGACGGGCCGCGGCCGGAACGCCGGCTCGACCGCTTCGAGCTGAGAAGCCAGGTCGAGCGGTTCATCGAGCAGGTCATCCGGTTGAAGGACGGCACGGTGGAGCGCATCGAGGTGCGTCACGGCCTGCCCTTCCGGATGGTGATCGAGGCGATGCCGCCGGAGGTGGAATCATGAGCGCCGCCGCCATCGATCCCTTCGTCCTTCGGCAGGCCGAGATTCGCGCCAGCCGCATCGTGGGCGCCACCGGATACACGCCTGACGACTGGGAAGACCTCCGGCAGGAGCTTCTACTTGATTATTTCCGCCGTCAGCCCAGGTTCGATCCCGCGCGTGGGCATCAGCGTGGCTTCGTCTTCGGGGTTCTTCGCAACCACGCGGCGAAACTTGCAGCGGCGGGCAACCGGGCACGGGCCGCCGGCGAACTGCCGGATGCTCTCCCAGATCCGTGCGCCTGCGCAACCTCACCTCTGGAGGCGGAGCTTCACCTTCGCATCGATGTCCAAACGGTTCTTTCGCGACTGCCCGAGCACCTTCGCAACCTCGCGCTTCAGTTGACCGAGATGAGCCCGCGTGAGGTGTGCCGGGAATCGGGCAGATCGCGGTCCTGCATCTACCGCTGGATCGCCGAACTCCGCCGCGCGTTCGTCGCGGCGGGAATCACGCCAGCCTGCCTGGCCATGCGGGGAGGCGCGCGATGACGCACGCTCAGGAAATCATTGAGATCCCCTGCGGGCAGATCCGCGTCGGCGAGCGCCACCGCAAAGAGATGGGAGACCTGGAGGGATTGGCCGCCAGCATCGCCCGCGAAGGGCTGCTGCAACCCGTCGGGATCACGGAAGACTTCCGGTTGGTCTTCGGCCAGCGGCGGCTCGTGGCGGTGCAGAACATCCTGAAGTGGCCTGCCATCCCGGCGCGGGTGGTCCGGGTCTCCAGCATTGTCGCCGGCGAGCATGCCGAAAACGAGATTCGCAAAGATTTCACGCCCTCGGAAAGGGCGGCCATCGGCGCCGCGATGGAAGCCGAACTGGGGGAACGACGGGGGCGCAATAATCCGGACAATTGTCCGGAATTTCAAGGCACAGAGACCCGTGAACTGGCTGCGCGGAAGGCCGGCTTTGACAGCTATAAGACCTACGAACGCGCCAAGAAGGTAACGGAACTGGGCGCGCCTGAACTGGTGGCGGCGATGGACGCGGGCGAGGTGTCGATCAGCGCCGCGGCCGTCCTCGCCCAGGCGCCGCCGGAGACGCAGCGCGAAATCGTTCAGATGCCCGCCGCCGTGCGCCGCCAGATTGTGCGCCAACTGCGCGAGGCCACCGAACTCCCTTCCACCGCCGAAGCACGGCGCATCGCGCGCGAGACGGGGATGCTCGTGGCCGACCGCACCGGAAGATACCGCTCGGGCCTTTCCGTCGAGGAACGTAAGGCGCTCAAGGAAGATCTCGATGCGATCTGGGCGGTGACGCGCGCCGTCCTGGCGCTGGCCGACACGCCGCTCGATCCGGTTGAACTGGCATCGCGGCTCGAGTATTGGCACTGCCCGGGCATCCGGGCCAAATCGCCGGTCGCTCTCGACTGGCTCCACCGCTTTGAGGAGGCAATTCGTGAAAACACCCAAGTTTCAT
>Ga0209381_1000933_pt1 | contig 55798 bp, 51 predicted proteins | sample DewCreD2012metaG_FD_184111 | JGI IMG/M metagenome (GOLD analysis project Ga0209381, IMG submission 184111) | Hot spring sediment bacterial and archeal communities from British Columbia, Canada, to study Microbial Dark Matter (Phase II) - Dewar... ... | reverse complement strand
TGATGGAGCTCCACGAGGATTGGCAGACCGACCGGATTTACCTCACGATAGAAACGAGTGGATCATCGCTGTCGCCGTCGTAGAGGCTGTGGGAAAGTGGTCAGCGTTCTTTGCTGTCCACTTTTCCACAGCCAGATTTTCAGTTCTTAAGGTTCTTTACCCAGGGTCACCAGACCAAATTACAGAAAATACCTTGCACTATCCAGTCACTTCGTAGGAGATAGGTTGTTGTTCCCGAGGCTGTTCATGATCAGTATGGCGACGCAGATGCACACCCCCGCGCCCGCGATAAACAAAGCGATTTCCCCCATGTCAAAAGCGGTCAGCACAATAGATACCAGCGCCATACCAGCAAGAAAAATAAATATCTGTAAGTCAAACATCTTACAGCTTGAATGGAATGATATGCACAAGTATATCAACAAGCAGCCACGTTTGATCGATGCTGATGGCGAGCCGGTCAAGCTGCCAGAGCATAGCGAGAAAAGCCGCCCACTGTTTGGCAAAATGATCAGGGTCTACGTTGACGATCTTGCTTCAGTTGGGGAAAACCACGAAAGCGCCCACGAGTGGGCCCGGCAGGATTCGAACCTGCGACCAAACGGTTATGAGCCGTCCGCTCTGCCGCTGAGCTACGGGCCCCCTGTGAAACCCTCCTGGACAGCCAGCGAATCTGGCGCGCCTGTATCTGTGATGGAGCGGGCGACGGGATTCGAACCCGCGAATCTCAGCTTGGAAGGCTGATGCCTTACCCCTTGGCCACGCCCGCTGGGATTCGTATTTTACCATAATCAGGGCGCTGGAGCGCCAACCGCGGCAAGAGGCGCCAACAATCGCATGGGATCAAAGTGGACGAAGTCGCCGCTCACCCGCCAGCGGCAGTAGCCTGTCATTTCCTCGGCGCTGGCGCTGGCGTCGTAGTGCGCCATGCCTGCGGGTCTCCAGCCCGCCGGACCGAGCCGCGCTTCCAGGTGCAGGTGGGGATTGAGGGCGTTGCCGCTATCGCCGATGGCGCCCAGCTCCTGACCGCAGGCGACCCAATCGCCAGGGCTGAACCCCGGTTCATTCCGCAGGTGGGCGTAGAGCACGTACAGGGAACGTTTCTCACTTTCGGTGAATGGGGCAGCGGGTGTTGGACAGGTGAGGGCGTGGCGCGCCTGCGGTGGGGCGGGCGAAGTCGGCAGCGCCAGCGATACCAGCCAGTCTGGCGGCAGCCCATCGAGCGAGGTTTCGAGCAATAGGGCATTGCCATAGGGAAAGCGTCCGCGAATCGCCAGAGCGACCCGTCCCGGCAGGATGGCGTGCACCGCCAGTCCCGTCAGGGCGATCCCCTCTTGCACCTGCGCCAGATCAACCCCATGGTGGGGATCATCGGAGCCGAGAGGCGGCGGGTTGTAGGGGTTGACCACCATCTGCGCCACCTGCTCCCAGGTGGAGGACGGAAACGGCGAGCAGACCTGAAAAGGTGGCGCGGTGGCGCTGGGTTGGGCGGATGGGGTTGGCGAGGCGGTGGGTTCCGCTGATGGCGGGACGGGCGGAGGGGCGACAGGGCGGGTTTGGCTCAGGCGCGGCACGGCAGCGATAGCGGCAGGCGGCGAATGGGTGGCTTCTGGGATCGTCGGGCTGTTCTGGCAGCTTGCCGCCAGCAGCGCCAGGATGGGGATCATCAGGTAGACTTTCACAGCACCTGGCTGAGGTCCGAGCCGCGGGCGGCGGCGCGTTGCAACATCCATTCCTTCTCGCTGAGGGGCGGCGGGACGATCTCCGCCTGCGAGCGGCGCTCCAGATGCAGGGCGCCTTCCGGGCAGGCGACGACGCAAACGCCGCACCCCACACAGCGCTGTTCATTAACCACTACCACGCCCTGCAGCGAAAGCGCGCCGAACTGGCAATACGGCGCACAGATATCGCAAGCGACGCAGCGCTCAGGATCCACCCGGTTGACGAACGCCGAGCGGGCGACCACGTTGGCGATGCCTAGCTCTGCCATGCCGCGCAGAATGCCGCACGAGCAGGTGCAGCAATTGCAAATATACCGGGTGCCGCGTTGGGTGTTGGTCACCGAGTGCACCAATCCGACCTGGGCGGCGCTTTGTAGGATGTCCAACGCTTCCTGTTGGGTTAAAGCGCGCACGCTGCTGCTGGCATCGAAAGCGCCGGGCTTTTTATGCAGCACCAGGCAGACCTCCAGCGGGTGGGAGCAGGCTTCGCCAATCAGCGCCTTCTGCTTGCGACAGATGCACTCCGTCACCCCCCAGGCTTGCGCCGCAGCGATGATCTCAGCCGCGCTCTCGTATGGTTGGATCTCAATGCCGATGGGGATGCTTTCGTTGACCGGGATGACGCGGTGCACAGCCGGGGCTTGAGCCAGCACCTGCCCAAAAGCCTGCCGGTAATACTGCTCGAACAAGTGGGCGAGCTGCGCGTCCATGCGCTCGACCTGCATCTCATAGATGCCCACCACGAACGGCATCAGCTTGAAGCCAAGCTCGTCGGTCAGCCTTTCGGCGGCGATCAACCCACGGCGCACCATCCCTTTGAGCTGCTGACGCAGCGCCTGCGGATCGGTGCCGAGGCGGGCGGCAATCTGTTCGACGGTCTCCGCCGTCAGGCGCAACTGAGCCACCAGCTCAGCATCTTCGGGGGTGAACAGCAGCGCCAGCAGGCGCAGTTCCACCCCGTCGGGCGTGGGCGGGAAACCGTTGGGCAACTCGTTCAGCCGTTGCGCCAGTTTGCGATAGGAATCCCATTGCATGCAAAGCCTCCTTTGGTGGATATGAGTAGAATAGCGGATAAATCCTGGCAGGGCAAGTGATGAATGGCATGGATTTCCTCGCTGGTAAGAAAGCGCTTTGCGGTTTGTGTTTCAATCGGTGAAAATCTTGACAGGGTGGCGAAATGGATGTATGCTAATAATGCAACTAAGTCTATAGAATCAATAGACTTACTATCTCTTCGATTTCAGCGTATAACAGGCGGACGAACCGATGCGACTTTCGAAGCGTGGTGAATACGGCTTGCGCGCCATGATAGACCTGGCTACCTGGAAAGCCGAGAATGGCGTGATCCAGATTCGCGAGATCGCCGAGCGAGAGCACATCCCGCTCAAATTCCTCGAGCAAATCCTGTTGACTTTGAAGAACGCCGGGCTGCTGCACAGCAAGATGGGCGCCAGCGGCGGTTACTACCTGGCGAAGCCAGCAGACCAGATTACTCTGGGGAGCATTGTGCGCATTTTGGATGGACCGCTGGCGCCGATCGGGTGCGTGAGCCAGATGGCGTACGAACCATGCGGTTGCCCCGACGAACAGACCTGCGGATTGCGTTTGGTGATGATGGATGTGCGCAACGCCATCGCTGATATCCTCGACAACACCACGCTGGCAGATGTCGCCCGGCGGGTGGAGGCAGCGCGCGCCAGCCAGAAAAGCTGAAGCGCTGGCGCTGGCAATTTGCTCTGCCTGAATACAGGAAGCCGCAGCCTCCAGTGAAGGCGGTTTTTGATCAAACGAATGTATATTTTTTCTATAGAAATTATTGACAAATTTCCGGAGGTGCAATGGTGCGCAAGCTGAATCTGCATAGAGCCGTCTGTACGCTTCAGTTGCTTTGGTTGCTCCTGTTGTGCGCCTGCGGTGGGCGATCCGGCGAGCAGGCGCCGCAAGACGAATGGAGCGGCACGATCGCCATCTCGGGCGCTTTTGCCTTGTACCCGATGATGACCCGCTGGCAGGAGGAGTTCACCAAGCTCCATCCTCATGTCAGTTTCGATCTCTCCGCCGGCGGCGCTGGCAAGGGCATGGCAGACACGCTGGCTGGTGCAGTGGATATTGGCATGGTCTCACGCGAGGTCACACCAGAAGAAGAGGCGAAGGGGGCGTTTTGGGTGCCGGTGGTCAAGGACGCGGTCTTTCCGATGATGAATGCGGACAATCCGGTGCGGCAGGATATTCTCGCCAGGGGTGTGAGGCGTGAGAAATTCATCGGCATCTACCTGACCGGTGAGATCCGCACCTGGGGGCAGGTGGTTGATCGGGAGGATAACACCGCTGAAATTCATGTCTATACCCGCTCCGACGCCGCCGGCGCGCCCGAGGTCTGGGCAAAATATCTCGGAAAAAAGCAGGAGAACCTGTTGGGGGTGGGCGTCTCCGGCGACCCTGGCTTGCTGGAGGCGGTGATCAAAGATCCGTTGGGAATCGGGTACAACAATCTTGGCTATGCCTTCGACAACAACACCGGTTTACCCGTGACAGGCGCCATGCTCATCCCCATTGATCAAAATGGCAACGGCGTGGCAGATGAGGATGAGTTGATTGATACCAAAGCCAAAGCGGTTGAGCTGGTTGCCAGTGGGAAATACCCTTCGCCGCCGGCGCGCCCGCTGAACCTGGTTACCAGGGGCAAGCCGACCGGTCTGGTGCGCGCCTTCATTGAGTGGATTCTGACCGAGGGACAGCAGTATGTGGGCGAAGCCGGTTATGTGCAACTGCCGCCGGATCAGCTTGAGCAGGCTCTGCAGAAGCTGCGTTAGTCATTGACCCTTTGAAGGATTATTGCGCCTGATCCTGGCGGGTTGAGACCTCTTCCGAGAGAATTGGAGTTACATGCGCGTTGAAACTTCCCTCTCTTCGGCGCGCGCCAGCCTGCAGCGGCGGCGCGTCTTGGATAATCTGGCAAAAAGCTTGTCCCGATTGCTCACCCTGTTACCGCTGACCTTGTTCCTGGTGATGCTGGTTGTGCTGGCGTTTCGCGCTCTGCCGATCTTGCGCAGTGCAACGCTTGGGGAACTGCTTGGCAGGCGCGTCTGGTTGCCGTCCCAGGGGCGGTTTGGGTTTCTCCCCTTCATCCTCAGTACGCTCTGGGTCACGGCGGCAGGTGTGGTGCTGGCGGCGCCGCCCTGTGTGCTCACTGCCATTTATCTGGTCGAATATGCTCGACCAGGTTTTAGAAACGCCATCAAACCCCTGTTGGACATCCTGGCAGCCATCCCTTCAGTGGTCTATGGCGTCTGGGGGGTGGTGGCGATTGTGCCAATCGTGCAGATGTTGGGCAGGCAGAGCAACCAATGGTGGGGCTTTATCCCATTGTTCAGGTCCAGCAACCCGACCGGCTATAGCATACTCGCCGGGGCGATCGTACTGGCGGTGATGATCGCCCCCTTTATTGTTTCGGTTGCCTATGAGGTGCTCGAATCTGTGCCAGGCGGCTCACGCGAAGCCTCGTTGGCGGTGGGCGCCACGCAATGGCAGACCGTCAGGCACGCGGTGCTGCCGCAAGCCAGGGCTGGCATTTTTGCCGGTGTGGTTTTAGGGGCTTCGCGCGCCCTGGGGGAGACAATGGCGGTGCTGATGGTGGTTGGCAATGTGCCACAGATACCGCGTTCGCTCTTCGACGCGGCTTATCCTCTGCCGGCGTTGATCGCCAATAATTATGGTGAGATGCTCTCTATCCCGCTCTACGACGCGGCGCTGATGATGGCAGCGCTGATTCTTTTGCTGATGGTGCTGGCGTTCAATGTGCTCTCCACCCTGATCTTGCGTCATGCCATTCGGCGGAACGAGTTATGAAAAAACGACACCTTGAGGAACGCATCTTTCAGGTGCTGATGATGATCTCCTTCTTGCTGCTGGCTGGCAGCCTGGGTTTCATCCTGCTGACGATTTTGATCAAAGGGTTGCCGGCGCTCAATTGGGCGATGATCAGCCAGACGCCCAAGGGGGGTTACTACCTGGGGAAGGAAGGCGGCATCCTGAACGCCATTCTGGGTTCGTTGACCCTGGCTACGACCGGTACTCTACTGGCGCTGATCATCAGCCTGCCTATGGCGTTATTCCTGGAGACTTACCTGCGTCGCTCGCCTTGGGCTGAGGTCGCCCGTCTCTGTCTGGATGTGCTCTGGGGAATCCCCTCCATTGTCTATGGCGCCTTCGGCTTTACCATCATGCTGGCGTTGGGATTACGGGCATCCTTGCTGGGCGGGGTTTTGACGCTGGCGCTGTTGGAAATACCGCTCATGACGCGGGCGATGGATGAGGTGGTGCGCATGATGCCCCACGAAGTGGAACAGGCAGCGTTGGCGCTTGGGTCTACCCGCCTGGAGACCGCCCTCAAGGTCACAGCCCGCCAGATGTTGCCAGGCATCATCACCGCTGTTCTGCTGGCGTTTGGGCGCGGCATCGGCGACGCCGCCTCGGTGCTCTTCACCGCCGGCTACACAGATCGCCTGCCCACTTCTTTCCTTCGACCTGTGGCTTCCTTGCCTCTGGCGGTTTTCTTCCAGCTTGGCATGCCATTCCCCGAAGTGCAGCAGCGCGCCTATGCTTCGGCGTTGATCCTGACAGTGATCGTTCTGGCGGTCAGCCTGATTTCTCGCTGGCTGTCGCATCGCTTCTCGCGGCATACGGTCAGGTAGAGGAGGCGTTTCGTGGATCAAACTATCGCTCACCCCGATACACCGATGGCGCCGACGAAGCCTTCAGAGTTCTCCTCGCCGTCGCACATCCAAATCCGCGATTTAAATGTATACTATGGAGACATTCGGGCGCTCAACTCGATCAACCTCGATATTCCAAGACACGAGATCACGGTCATTATTGGTCCATCCGGTTGCGGAAAGACGACCCTGCTCAAGAGCATTAACCGTTTTCTGGAGTTGATCGAGCGGACACGCGTCTCAGGTCAGGTGTTGATGGATGGCGAAGACATCTACGCCCCTGGCGTGGATGTGACCGAAATCCGCAAAAAAGTCGGGCTGTTGGCACAGCGCCCGTATCCGCTGCCGATGTCTGTCTATGACAACGTGGCGTACGGCTTACGCATCCATGGTCTGTGTAAGCGCGGTCGTGATCTGGATGCCAGGGTGCAGCGTTACCTTGAAATTGCCGGACTTTGGGAAGAGGTGAAAGACCGCCTGCACAAACCAGCCACCAGCCTGTCCATCGGGCAGCAACAGCGTCTATGCCTGGCGCGCGGTTTGGCGGTGGAGCCGGAGGTGCTGTTGGGTGATGAGCCGACCTCGGCGCTCGATCCGATCTCAGCCCAGCACATCGAAAGTCGTTTTCTTGATCTGAAGGAGCGATATACAATCGTGCTGGTAACTCATATCCTGCGTCAGGCGCGCCGGCTGGCGGATTATGTGGTATTTATGTATATGGGTGAAGTGGTAGAGTGCGGGCTGGCGAAGCAGGTGTTTGAACACCCCAAACAGGCGCGCACGCGAGCTTATCTGGAAGGACAGTTCTGACCTTGGCGATCTCATCTCGGCTCAATCGGTTATCCCTCTGGCTGTGGCTGGCATGGTTCTTGTCGGGCACGCTGCTCTGCGCACACTCGACCAGCGCTCAGTCTGCGGGCGCGCAGGTTCTGGTGCTGACTGCCGACTCGCCAGTGACCCCCGCCATGGTCGAGTACCTAAAGCGCGGCATCCGCCTGGCAGAGCAGGGCAACTATGAGCTATTGATCTTCGAGCTAAACACCCCCGGCGGCAGCGTTGACCTGACGCAGGACATAGTGGAGATGTTGCGCTCCAGTCGCGTGCCGGTGGTGGTGTATGTGGCGCCGCGTGGGGCTATGGCTGGCAGCGCCGGAACGCTGATCACCCTGGCGGGTCACGTAGCGGCAATGGCGCCCGAGACAGCCATTGGCGCCGCCAGTCCGGTCGGACCAGAAGGTCAGGAGCTGGGAGAGACGATCCAGGCTAAGCAAAAGAATATCCTGAAGGCGACGGCGCGCTCGCTGGCAGAGCGGCGCGGCGCAGAGGCGGTTGCCCTGGCGGAGCGCACCATTGAAGAGGCAGAGGCGGTCTCTGCCACCGAAGCCTTGCAAATCGGGTTGGTAGATTTCATCGCTCAGGATCGGGCGGATCTGCTACGCCAGTTGGATGGTTTCACGGTTCAGTTGCCCGACGGGGAGCGCACCCTGCAAACCACGGGCGTCATCCTGCGCGAGCTACGCCCATCCTTGATTGAACAACTGTTGACGATTTTGACCAATCCGAACATCGTCTTTCTGTTGCTGGCGTTTGGTGTGCAGGCGGTGCTGATCGAGCTTTACAGCCCAGGCGGCTGGGTGGCGGGGTTCATCGGCGTGGTGTGCCTGGCTTTGGCGGCGTACGGATTAGGCATCCTGCCGGTGAACTGGTTTGGGTTAGTCTTCCTGACGATCGCCTTTGTGCTCTTCATCCTGGATCTCAAAGCCCCCACGCATGGCGCCCTCACCGCTGCCGGCGTTGCCTGTCTCATCGTGGGCGCGCTGGTGCTGTTCAATTCGCCAAGCGTCCCCACTTTCCAGCGCGCCTCGGTGCCGCTGGTGGTGGGCATCTCCGTATTGACTGGCGCGACCTTCTTCATCTTCTTGTTGTTTGCCGTGCGCGCGCAAAAAACCCCGATCCGCATGGGGGTCGAAAGTGTGATTGGCAAAGTCGGGGTAGTGCGCGAGGCGCTGGAGCCGGTTGGAATGGTGCAACTGGCTGGGGAGCTCTGGACTGCTCAACTCGTCGAGGGTGAGGAGTCGCTTCCGCCTGGATCGCGGGTGGAGGCGGTGGGGGTAGAAGGGAATCGATTGCTGGTGCGCAAGGCGCGCTAGCGATTGCCCCGCGCTGGCGCAGTGTCATAAAAGCGGGTAGAATTAACTCTGTTCGTGATTTTATTGGTAATCTGAAGGAGCTGTTATGTCTCATTCCCCAACTCGTGACCGCGTTAAGCCCGAAGCGGTGGAAAATAAACCGCTGCGCCGACCCGATTGGATCAAGGTGCGCGCCCCCTCTGGCGAAACCTACGAGTGGTTGCAGGGTCTGATGCGCAGCAAAGCCCTGCACACCGTCTGTGAAGAAGCTCTCTGCCCCAACCTGGGTGAATGCTGGGGCGCGGGAACAGCCACGTTCTTGATGATGGGCGACGTGTGCACCCGCTCTTGCGGTTTTTGTGACATCAAGCGTGGTCAACCCACGCCGTTGGATTGGCTGGAGCCGGAGCGGATAGCTCAGGCGGTGAAAGCCATGAATTTGAAACACGCGGTGATCACCAGTGTCAACCGCGATGATCGCAAGGACGGCGGCGCGCCGATCTTTGCCATGGTGATTCGTCGCATTCGCCAGGTGCATCCTGGCTGCTCGATCGAGGTGCTCATCCCCGACTTCAAAGGCAGCCTTGAGGCGTTGCAGATCGTGATGGACGCCCGTCCGGAGATCCTCAATCATAACGTCGAGACCGTACCCCGGCTGTTCAAGCGCGTGCAACCGCAGGACCGCTATGAATGGGCAGCCGCCACTTTATCCAACGCCAAGCGCCTCGACCCGGATGTGCTGACCAAGTCGGGGATCATGGTCGGTTTGGGGGAAACGCTGGAAGAGGTGAAAGCCGTGATGCGCGACCAGCGGAGCTGGGGTGTAGACATTCTGACAGTGGGGCAATACCTGCAGCCGAGCAAGAAACACCTGCCCATAGAGCGCTACTACACCCTGGAGGAGTTTGCTGATATCCGCCGCTATGGGCTGGAGATTGGCTTCAAATGGGTGGAGAGCGGTCCGCTGGTACGCTCCTCCTATCACGCTGCCGAACAGGTGCGCGCCTTGAGCAACGTTCACCGCGAGCTGTACGGGAACGTTTCCTGATTGTGATTGTCGCTACTTAAAACGCCAGCATTACCGCCTGCGAAGCCCAGCGGAAGAGCGGAGTCGAGAAGAGCGCCAGCACCACCGTCCCAATCGCCGCGGCAAGGGTGGTCGCCGTCAGCCAGACCTCGCGATGGGCTTCTGGTGCACCGTCCCACATGTACATCACTACCACCACCCGCAGGTAGTAGTATGCCGAGATCAGCGAGGTTATCACGCCGATCAGAGCCAGGTCAATGAAACCACCCTCGATTACGGTGCGGAAAAGATAGAATTTGCCAACGAAACCCAGGGTGGGCGGTATACCTGTAAGGGATAGCATAAACACAGTCATTGCCGCTGCCAGGGCGGGATGACGGCGCGCCAAGCCCGCATAATCGCTGATCGCCAGACCCTTCCCTTCAGATTTTTCCAGAGCAATCACCACCGCCCAGGCGCCGAAGGTGGTGAACGCGTATGCCAACAGGTAGAACAGGGCGGAAGCAACCACATCGCGGCTCAAAGCTGCCTGAGCGTAGGGCACCAAAGCCGTCAAAATGTAGCCAGCGTGGGCGATACTGGAGTAAGCCAGCAAGCGTTTGATATCTGCCTGCGCAATGGCAACCACATTGCCCAGGATCATGGTGAGCGCAGCCAGCACCCACAAGATTGGCGTGATGTCCTGTGTCAAGGCGGGGAAAGCGGTGACAAACACCCGCAACAGCGCGGCGAAGCCAGCCGCTTTGGCGCCCACTGCCATAAAGGCAGTGACCGCCGTTGGCGAACCCTGGTACACATCTGGCGTCCACATGTGGAAGGGCACCGCTGCCACTTTGAAGCCCAAACCGACCAGCACCAGGGCTGCGCCAACTGCCAGAACGGTCAAATTAGCCTCGCCGCTGCGCACGGCGGCAACGATCTCAGCCAGGGCAGTTGAGCCAGAAGCGCCAAAGATCAACGCCACGCCGTAAACCACGAACCCCCCGGCGAATGCGCCCAGCAGGAAGTATTTCAGAGCGGCTTCCTCGGATTCCAGACGCGGGCGAGCGAAACCAGCCATCACATACAGCGGGATGGATAACAATTCCAACGCCATAAAGACCAATATCATGTCCGCCGCCATAGACATCAGCATCATCCCGCTGACCGAGAACAGCAGCAAAATGTAATACTCGCTACGATCAATGTGCATTCGTTTGAGATAGTCGTAAGCCAGGGCGATCCCGGCTAATCCACACCCCAGGAAGAGGATGCACAGGAATACGGCAAAGCCATCGTAGACGATCATGCCGTTAAATGCGGCTGTGTGCTGGATGAGTGGGATGACGCACAAACCCAGGGTGATTATCAGACCGATGGCAGCCAGCAGGGCGGTCAGCCCCTTGCGCTCTTTGGGGATGAACAAATCCACCACGATCAGCAGAACCGCCCAACCGATCAGGACGGTGAATGGAACGAAAGCCAGAAAATCTTGGATGGTCAGGCTCATACAAGCCTCCGCATCAACGGACTACCAGAGCAGCAAAACGAACTGTCTCCACCAGTTTATCTACAGCCGGCGCCATCAGGCTGAAGAAGGGTTTTGGATACAATCCGATCCAGAAGATGAAGATCAGGATGGGTGCCAGGGTGACCACCTCGCGCCAGTTCAGGTCTTTCAGGGAGCGGTTTTCTTCTTTATCAACCGGACCCAGGAAGAGCTTTTGGAACATGAAGAGCATATACACAGCAGCCAGGATCACGCCTATGGCTGCTAGCCCTGCCAGCCAGTAAGTTGTCAAGGGACCCCCCGACTGTCCAGCCTCCCAGGCGCCCAGCAAGATGGTGAACTCGCCGACAAAGCCGTTCAGACCAGGCAAGCCCATAGAGGAGAGGGCAACGATCAAGGTCAGCGTAGCATAGACTGGCATAACCTTCCACAGACCGCCGAAAGCGTCCATCTCGCGGGTGTGGCGGCGCTCGTAGATCATCCCCACGATCAAGAACAGCGCTCCTGTGCTTAAGCCGTGGTTGACCATCTGCAGGATGCCACCCTGTATTCCCTGGGGGTTGAGGGCAAACAGACCGAGCATAACAAACCCCAGGTGGCTGACCGAGGAGTATGCAACCAGCTTTTTGACATCGCGCTGGGCGTAAGAGACCATTGCACCATACAGGATGCCGATCACCGCCAGGATGCCAATCCAGGGGGCGAAACGCACAGCAGCCTCAGGGAAGAGCGGCAGGTTGAAGCGCAGAAAACCATAGGTACCCATCTTGAGCAGCACGCCTGCCAGGATAACTGAACCAGCGGTGGGAGCCTCGACGTGCGCGTCTGGCAGCCAGGAATGCAGCGGCCACATCGGCACCTTGATCGCAAAAGCCGCGGCAAAAGCCAGGAAGAGCCAGGTCTGAATGTTGGCGGGGATATTCCCTTTAGCGATCAACTCGGGCAGCGAGAAGGTGCCGCCATAGATGCCCAACCACAAGATCGCCAGCAGCATCAGGATCGAGCCAGCCATAGTGTAGAGGAAGAACTTGATAGCCGCATAAATGCGCCGCGGACCGCCCCAGATGCCGATCAGGAAATACATCGGCACCAGGGTGAATTCCCAGAAAATGTAAAACAAAAACAGGTCTTGCGCCAGGAACACGCCCACCATGCCGATTTCAAGCAGCAGGAAGAAGAGCATAAAATCCTTCACCCGCTCTTCGACCGCCGTCCAGGTAGAAAGGATCGAGATCGGCGTCAGGAAGGTGGTCAGAAGCAACAGTAAGATGCTCAACCCGTCAACCGCCATCAGGTAGCGGATGTTGAAACCAGCTACCTGTATCCAGGGTAGATCAATCATGAGCTGGAGATCGGGGCTGTTCCGGTTGAACTGTGCCAGCACCGCAACCGATATGCCGAAGGTGATCAGAGAGGCGATTAGAGCGGTCCAGCGGGCAGCATTCTTCTGCTCGGGTTTCAGGAATAACAGCACCAGCACCCCGAGCAAGGGGAAGAATGTGACCAGGGTGAGGGGGTGGAGAAGATAATTCATGGCTCTTCCTCGATTTTTCGTTATCCATACTGATGTGGGGCGCCAGATCGCTGACGAACCCTGCTCAGGATGGGAAGCTTTGCCTCAGCGAATGATGATTACCAGGTAACCCAGGATCAAAATGACACCAATAACTACCGAAAGCGCATAATTGCGTACGTAGCCAGTTTGTATCAGGCGCAGGCGGGCGGCGATTGCCTGCGTGACCCTTCCCAGACCATTGGCGGTGGCGTCGATTATGCCGGTGTCCACTTGTATTGTTAGCAATCGGCTGAGTCCCTGGTAGCCGGCAGCCAGCACCCGATCGTGGAACCAATCGTGCCAGAAGCGCCAATCCACCACGTCTGCCAGGAAGCGTGAAAGGGCGATGTAAGGGTTCAGGATCACAGCCCAATACAATTCGTCCACCCACCATTTGTGTTCCATACCGGTGAAGACCGGTCCCAGGATGGCGCGCAAAGGATCGTCGGGGCGTTTGGCGGCTGGCAGGGCTTGCAGTTCCTGATAGCGGCGGCTGTACAGGTACCAGGCGAGCAGAATCGCCAGCAGCGCAAGGCTGGTGGAAGTAGCCGCGACGACCAGGTTAAAGCCGGATGGTGCGGCGGCTTCACCGAGGTGGATTTCCTGGACGGCTGCCTCAATCTTGATCGTGTGCTCCAGCCAGTGCCCAAAGGTGTGCAATCCTGGCAGGTTGATCAGCCCGCCGAGGACGCTCAGCGCCGCCAAAATCACCAGGGGCACGATCACCACGGGCGGGCTTTCGCTGGCATAGGCAGCCGGTTCGCTGCGGTGGTCGCCGAAGAATATCAGCAGTATCTGGCGTCCCATGTAAAAGGCAGTGAAGAAGGCAGCGATGGTGAGCAAAATGTATACTCCGGGAACCAGGGCGTTGGCTTCGGCGAGGATCTCATCCTTGGACCAGAAACCCGCCAGCGGCGGAATGCCTGCCAGGGCGAGCGCGCCAATCAAATACACCCAGAACGTCGTCCGCATGCGGGTGCGCAGACCCCCCATATTGCGCATGTCCTGTGGATCGAAGTGTCGCCCAGCGGTCTTGAGTTTCTTCTTGAGCACGGGATCGTGCTCTACATGGTGATGACCGCTTTCCAGTCCCAAGATCACCGAGCCCGCCGAAAGGAAAAGCAGCGCCTTGAAGAAGGCGTGGGTCACAAGGTGGAACATCCCTGCGGTGAATGCGCCCATGCCAACCGCCGCGACCATGAATCCAAGCTGGCTGATGGTCGAGTAAGCCAGCACCTTTTTGATGTCGAATTGAGCGACAGCGATGGTGGCAGCGAAGAGGGCAGTCAAACCGCCGACCCACGCCACGCTGGATTGGGCTGTGGGCACCAGCACATAGAGCGGCGCGCTGCGCGCCACCAGGTAGACGCCGGCGGTGACCATCGTGGCGGCATGAATCAGCGCCGAGACTGGCGTAGGACCCGCCATGGCGTCGGGCAGCCAGACGTATAGTGGAAGTTGGGCGGATTTGCCGGTCACTCCCAGCAACATCAGCAGGGTGATCAGCAGGATGGAGCCCGGAAGAGCTGTGGCAACATCCGGCGCCTGTGCAAAGACTTCGGCAAAGTTGAAGGTGCGAAAGACGCCAAACATCGCCAGCGCCGCCAGCACGAAACCAAAATCGCCAATGCGGTTGGTGACGAAAGCCTTCTTGGCTGCCAGGGCGTTGCCGATTCCTTTTTCCCCCTTCTCAAACCAGAAACCGATCAACAGGTAAGAGCACAGCCCAACGCCTTCCCAACCCACAAATAACATCAAGTAATTGTCGCTGCTCACCAGCACCATCATGGCGGCGATGAACAGGTTCATGTAAACGAAGAAGCGGCGATAACGGCGCGGATCGCCGTTGTGGCGCACGTCTTCGTGCATGTAGCCGATGGAATAAATGTGGATCAGGGTACCCACGCCTGAGACGACCAGCATCATGGTCACCGAAAGCGTGTCCACCTGGAAAGCCCAGCGGATATCCAGTTCGCCGATTTTGATCCATTCGACCAGCGGCACGACTGCCCCTTCGGGGTGACCGATCAGGGAAATCATCTGCAACACCGCAATCACCAGCGAAGCGCCGGCAGCCGAGCTGGCAATCGCGCCGATGGCTTTCTCTGGCAGGCGACTGCCCAGGATGATGTTGAGGAGCAACCCGAGCACGGGGAACAGGACGAGCCAGGGCGCCAGGTAGAAAAATTGAGGGGCGCTTGTTGCTGCTTCGCTCAGGAACATGAGGCTACCCTTTCATGGTGTTCAACTGATCTACATCGATAGAATGTTTGGTGTTGAAAATCGCCACGATTAACGCCAGACCGACCGCCACCTCAGCCGCTGCCACCGTCATGACAAAAAAGACAAAGATTTGTCCGCTGACTGCTTCGTGCGCGCGTGCAAAAGCCACAAAGGCGAGGTTAGCGGCGTTCAGCATCAATTCGACAGACATGAAGATCACGATCGAGTTGCGACGGATCAGTACTCCCAGGGCGCCGACAGTGAATAAGATGGCTGATAGACCGATGTAGTATGCTGTGGGTACCATGTCAAGTCTCCAGAAACGCCTGAACTGCCCTCTCAAGCCTTGCGCCTGGAAAGGACGATGGCGCCGATCATGGCAACCAGGAGCAGGATGGAGGTAACCTCGAACGGAATCAGATACTGGTTGAAAAGCGTCCTGCCGATCAGGATTGGGCTGCCGAACACCTCGGCAGTCGGGCTGCCGAGGGGCAGGGCATTACGCTGGCTAAAGACAAAGTAGAGCGTCTCCGCGAGCAGGATGGCGCCCATGGTGAGCGCCAGCGGTTGCAACCACCAGGCAGCCGGAGTGCGACCGGTTTGCTCTGCGCCAAGGAGCATGATAACGAAGAGGAACAACACCATGATCGCGCCCGCATACACCGTCACCTGTGCCAGGGCAATGAACGGAGCGCTCAAGATCAGGTAGAACACGGCGACCACCGCAAAGTTCGTGATCAGGAACAGGGCTGCATAAACGGCGTTGCGGCTGAACAACATCGCAAAGGCGGTGACCACTGCCAGGATAGCCAGGGGGATGAACAAAATCATCTCAGCAGACATACGCCTCCTAATCCGGGTCCTTCATCAGAGCGATGGAGCGGTCGAATTTGCCCGGTTCAACCTTCTGCGGAGTAGGTTTGCCACCCTCAGGCACCGGGACGAGCAGCATCTCCTTGGTGTAGATCGCCTGGCGCCTATCGGTGAACGAGAGTTCGTAATTGTCGCCCAGCACAATCGCTTCTGTGGGGCAGGCGTCTTCACAGTAGCCGCAGAAAATGCAACGCAGCATGTTGATCTCATAGGTGCTGGCGTAGCGTTCGCCGGGGGAGTAGCGCTCTTCATCGGTGTTTTCGGAAGATTCTACGAAAATGGCGTCGGCGGGACAGGCTGCAGCGCAGAGCGAGCAACCGATGCACTTTTCCAAACCATTCTCATAACGATGCAGTTCATGCCGACCCTTAAATCGCCTGCGCACCGGGCGTTTGACCTCCGGGTACTGGATGGTCACCGGTTTTTCTGCCAGCATACTGCGCAGGGTTACACTCAATCCACGAAGAATTTCATTCAACATATCTTCTTTCTCCTGCTTTACCAATCGCATTGCGAGCCACAGATAACATTAAGAAGAGAGACAGGATGGTCAAGATGGGTATCAGCCACAGAGCGTTGAGCTGGATGCCGATGGCAGTGATGAACACATTCACCAGGGCGATCGGCAGCATGATTTTCCAGCCGAAAGCCATCAGTCGGTCGTAGCGGATGCGCGGCAGGGTGGCGCGCACCCAAATCATGCCAAAGAGCAAGATCAGCACTTTCAAGAACAGGTAGATCGGACCAAGCCAGGGAAGCTGTCCAACGAAGGGACCATCGTAACCGCCGAAGAATAGAGTAGCGGCGATGGCGCTGACGGCGATCATCTTAATATACTCCGCCATAAAGAACAGGGCGAACTTCAAGCCAGAGTACTCAGTATGGTAACCGGCGGTCAACTCCTGTTCAGCTTCGGGCATATCGAAAGGCGCGCGGTTCACCTCAGCCAGCGTGGCAATCCAGAAGATCAGCGCCCCCACCGGCTGCCAAAGCACATACCATCCAACTTGCTGCTGGTGCTTGACGATCTCCAGCAGGTTCATCGAGCCAGCCAGGAGCATCGGGCCGATAAACCCCAACCCCAATGCCAGCTCGTAGCTGATCATCTGCGCTGTGGAGCGGATGCCGCCCAACATGGCGTATTTGTTGTTGGACGACCAACCCGCCAGGACAATGCCGTAGACTGAAATAGAGGTGATTGCCGTGATATACAAGATGCCTACGTTGATGTTTGCTAGCGAGAGAGAGATCTCCCTGCCCATTAGGGTGACTGTATCGCCCCAGGGGACAACCGCCATGACGATCAGCGCCGGCACCACGGTGACGATTGGGGCGAGAATGAAGATCACCTTATCCGCTTTGGCAGGGATCAACTCTTCCTTGAAGATCAGCTTTAGTCCGTCTGCCACAGGCTGAAGCCACCCACCTGGACCAGCCCGGTTTGGTCCAATGCGCACCTGAATGCGCGCCAGAGCTTTGCGCTCATAAAAGGTGAGGTAGGCAAAGCCTGTCAGTAAGGCGATCAGCAGGATGATCGATTTGATTGTCCATTCCAGGATCAGGGCAAAATCCATGCAGCACCTCGTTGCCTAGCTCAATGTTCTGCTTAACCAGGCACGCGCTCAGCCAGACGCACCTCGATCGAGGTGGGCGCAGTGATGGGGATGCCCAGGCTGCGCGGCACCAGCACCACACCCTCAGGCAGGCTGCCATCCAGGCGGGCGGTGACTAGGGTGGATGTGCCATTCAGCAATACCTGGGCGGGTGCGTTATTGCCCAACCCCAGGCTGCTGGCGGTTGCAGGGTTCAGGCTGATATAAGGTTGGGGGATGCGCTGATGAAGCAATTGCGACGGCAGGACGGTCTGTCCCCGATCGTAGAGCAGAGTGATCGGCACAGCCAGCAGGGAGTTTTGCGGTATTTCCAAAGCGGAAAGTTGCGGCCAGGCAATCGGGATGCTGTCGCCGCGTTCCGCCGCCGGCGCAAGTTGCACTCCCAATCCCTGGGTGTTCTCGTAAGTTGTGCCGCCGTAATACAGGTCTTGTCTTCCGACGATTGGCAATTGCAGCTCTACCTGGGCGAGGCTGGTGTAAGAAATTCCTTTATAATCAGCGATTTCCGCGGCGATGCGATCCATCACTTTTGAAGCCAGGTGTGCTTCCATGTTCAGCCCCAGGCGTTTACCAATCTGAGCGGTGATGGCAAAATCGGGATAGCTTTCGGGGCGAGCCGGTACCGCCGGGTAGTAGCGTTGTACCCGTCGCTCGCCGCTGGTGAAACTGCCCTCGCGTTCGGTGTAAGCCTGGGCAGGCAAGACCACATCCGCCAGCTTGGCGGTAGAAGTTAGGAAAAGCTCTTGAACGACGAGAAATTCTGCTGTCTCCGCCATGGCGGGGTCATCGCCAGCGGGATCAGCCGCAACGATGTAAATCGCTCTGGCGGATTTCATCGCCGCCGACAGGTTGTCTAACGGTCGAAAGCCCATATCCCAGGCGCCCTGTTCGTTGGCTTTCTGCCAGACGCCGATCAAACCGTTGTTGCGCCGCCCGATGTGACCAGTGGTGATCAGCAGGTTGGCGCATGCCTGGGCAAGCGCCTGGGAAGCCTGCAAGCCGACGCCCTCGCTGCCAAACAGGATGATGCCGTTCTCTACCCTGGCGAAGGTCTGGGCGGCGGATTGCAGTTCCGGCGAGCGCAGCAATTGTTGCACAGCCTCGGGCAGGCTGGGGCGCTTGGCAGAGAGCGTGTTGAGCATCGCCAGTACGGCTGCAGCCTCCGCCCCATATGGATAGCGCACTACGTGCTCGGCGTAGCGGTCGAGGCGTGTGGGACGCGGGTTGAGGACGATCAGATGGGCGCCGCGTTCGGCTGCCGCCTTGACCCGCAGCCACCAGATAGGGGCTTCTTCGTGCAGATTTGACGCCACCACCAGAATGGCGGTCTCCTCCCCGAGGTCGGCGAAATTGGTGCCTCTGCCCACGCCGACCTGCGCAACCAGGTCGCCACCGCCCATGGTCGTGTAAAGGGCAGAGCGTCCCCCCACGGCGGTGGTCAACTGGCGCAAGTTGAAAAGGTCCTCATTGGAGAGGCGTCCACCTGCCAGCGTGAGCAGTTCTCGCCCTGCCTGACGGAAATGATCGGCGACCAGTTGCAGAGCTTCGTCCCAGGAGGCGGGGGTCAACTCACCGTGCTTGCGCACCAGCGGCTGCGTCAGCCGCTCCGGGCTTTCGGTGAAATGGTAAGCGAAACGACCTTTATCGCAAATCCAGATTTCGTTTACCGCTTCATTCTGGCGCGGCATCACGCGTTTGATTGACCAACCGCCTCCCGATTTGGCTTCGCGGCGCACGTTGAAGACAATGTTGCAGCCAACCGGGCACTGAGAGCAGAGCGAGGCGGCGGATTTCAATTCCCACGGGCGGGCGCCAAAACGAAAGTCGGCAGTAGTCAGCGCTCCGACCGGACAGATATCGGTGGTGTTGCCGGAGAAATAGGAGTCGAAGCCCGGTTCGGAAAAGGTGATGATCTCAAGAGCGCGGCCGCGCTGATAGAAGCCAATCACCGGGTCATCGGCGATCTCGCTCTGGAAGCGCACACAACGCCCGCACTGGATGCAACGCTCGCGGTCGAGGTAGATCAATTCGCCCAGCGGTACGCGCTTTGCCAAGTGCATTTTCTCGTCGTAAAGGTAGCGGCTTACCCCAGGACCATAACCCATGGTCAGGTTTTGCAAGGGGCACTCGCCGCCTTTGTCGCAGATGGGACAATCCAGCGGGTGCGAGGTGAGCAGGAATTCGAGGATGTCCTTGCGACCGGCTTTGACTTTTTCGGTTGTTCCCAACACAACCATGCCTTCAGAGACCGGGGTTGTGCAGGCGGTTTCGAGCTTGGGGTTGAACTGGATCTTCAGAGACCCGTCGGCTTCGCGCACAAATTCGCCGCTGCTGCGATCTATCACCGGGCGCCCAACCTCGACCAGGCACATGCGGCACATGCCAACCGGCTCCATCTTCGGATGGTAACAGAACACCGGAATGTCTATGCCTGCCTGCTTGGCGGCGTTTACAATCAGGGTGCCCTCCGGCACCGTGACCTTTTTTCCGTCGATTGTCAGAGTTACCAGCTTTGCCATGCAACTGCTCCACGCATCAGTCTGCCGCCGGCATGCTCACGGGTTGGCTTTCTTCAGCCTGGGCAACCTGGCGGAAATCAGCCTCAAAGCGTTCGATTCCCGAAAGGACGGCTTCGATAGAGAATTCGCCCAGGGCGCAAAGACACTTTCCTTTGATCTGGCTGGCTACATCCCGCAGCAATTCGACATCCTCCCAGGCGGCTTTGCCCGCCGCGATGCGGTCGGTGAGGTGCATCATCCAGAAAGTGCCTTCTCGGCAGGGGGTGCACTTGCCACAGGATTCGTGCTTGAAGAAGTGGATGGTCTTATTGATCAACCAGGCGATGTTGACCGAATCGTCAATTACGATCACAGAAGCCGAGCCAAGCTGAGCGCCGACGCGTGGTACGCTTTCGTAATCCATAGGTGTATCCAGCGCTTCCTCGGTGGCGACGATCAGGCTGGAGGAAGCCCCGGCTGGCATGATTGCCTTGATCTGGCGCCCGCCGGGGATGCCGCCACCATGATCGAAGATCAACTGGCGGAAAGTGGTGCCGAGCGGCAGTTCGTAGTTTCCTGGCTTGTTTACATGTCCCGAGAGGGAAAAGATTTTGACGCCAGGGCTCTTTTCTGTGCCGTAGGTGCGGAACCAGTCGGCGCCGCGCTCAATAATCAGCGGCACATTGGTGAGGGTCTCCACATTGTTGACCACCGTGGGTTTGCCATATAAGCCAAATGATGGCGGGAAAGGCGGACGCAGGCGCGGCTGCCCCAGCTTCCCTTCCAGCGACTCGAGCAGGGCGGTCTCTTCGCCGCAGATATATGCGCCCGCGCCCAGGTGGGTGTAGATGCGCAGGGAATAATCCGTGCCAAAGAGCCTCTCCCCCAGCAAGCCGGCGTCTTCCATCTCGGCAATGCGCTGATCGAGCTGGTGGGCGATGTGCCAGAATTCGCCGCGCAGGTAGATATAGGCGACGTTCGCCTGGTTGGCGTAGGCGGTGATGGCAACCCCCTCTAAGAACTGAAACGGATTGCCTTCCATGATCTCGCGGTCTTTGAAGGTGCCCGGCTCCGATTCGTCCGCATTGGCAACCACGTAATGCGGCCAGTTTTTATTGTCCATGAAAGACCACTTCAAGCCGGTGGGGAAGCCCGCCCCGCCGCGGCCGCGTAAGCCTGACGCCTTGACAATCTCGGTGACCTCTTGCGGCTGCATGGAGGTTACCGCTTTGCGGAAAGCCTGAAAGCCGCCCAGACGGCGATATTCATCCAGATCTTTGATGCCGGGGTTGTCTCGATGGCGCAGCAGGAGGTGCTTACCTTCCATCCTTGCCTCCTTGCTGTTTGCGCCAGCGCTCGATGAGTTCCAGCGCGCTGTTTACGGTCTGATTTTCGTAGTACGTCAATCCGTCTCCGGTTTGCACCTGGAAAAGTGGGGCTTTATCACATCCAGCCAGGCACATCACCTGTTCCACTGTTACCAGACCATCGGGAGTGGTCTCGCCAACGCGGATTCCCAGGTTTTCACACAGCTTCTCCAGGAATTCCTCAGCACCGCGCAGGGCGCAGGGCAGGTCAGTGCACACCTGGATGCGGTATTTGCCGTTTGGAGCGTCGTAATACAGAGAGTAGAAGCCGATAATCGAAGCCACATCGGTGCTGGTGATCTCCAGGATCTCGGCAATGTCTTCGATGGATTGCTTAGTGACATACCCATGCTCACGCTGGGCAAGGTATAGCAGGGGCATCACTGCAGAGCGACGCTGATCATCGGGATACTTCTGCAGGATTGTTTGGATCTCTTCAGGGTATTTTTCGGCGAGCAGGTTCACCGGTCTACGTCTCCCAAGACAATGTCGATGGTGCCGATCAAAGCGACCAGATCGGCGACAAGATGGCCTTTGGAAATCAGCGGCAGAATTTGCAGGTTGGCGAATGAAGGCGTGCGCCAGTATACGCGATACGGATGCGGACCGCCGTCGCCTTCCAAATACACCCCCAGTTCGCCGCGCGGCGATTCGACCGCCACATAGACGCTGCCTTTCGGGGCGGGAAAACCCTCCGTCCAGAGTTTGAAGTGATGGATGACTGCCTCCATACTGACGCCCAGCTCCGAGCGGGGAGGCGGAACAAACTTGCGGTTGTTGCTGCGCACAGGTCCGTAGGGGAGCTTGTCCAACGCCTGCTGAACGATGCGCAAAGACTGGCGCATCTCTTCCATGCGCACCAGGTAACGGGCGTAGGTATCGCCGTCAGTTTGAGTGGGGATATCAAACTCGTATTGCTCGTAGCCAGAGTACGGTTGGGCTTTGCGCAGGTCATGAGCCACGCCAGAGGCGCGCAGGGTGGGACCGGTCACTCCCCAGCGGATGGCATCTTCGCGGCTAAGGACACCGATTTTCTTGGTGCGTTCGAGGAAGAGCGGATTCTTGGTGAGCAACCGCTCATACTCGTCAATGCGCGCCGGGAAGACGCGCAAGATCTGGCGCACGGCATCTTCAAACTCCACCGGCACATCACGCCACAATCCGCCAGGTCGGAAGTAAGTCGCCATCATGCGCTGTCCGCCGCACATCTCGATCACGTCCAGGATCATCTCGCGTTCGCGGAAGCAGTACAAAAAGACGGACATGGCTGCTAGGTCGAGGGCGTGGGTGCCCAACCACACCAAGTGCGAAGCGATACGTTGCAACTCGGTGAGAATCACGCGCACAGCCTGGGCGCGCGGGGGAACATCCAGCTCTACCAGTTTTTCAATCGCCAGGCAATAGACCAGATTGTTGCCGACTGTATTGAGGTAATCCAGCCGGTCGGTCATGACGGCTGCCTTCTCGTAGGTCTTGGCTTCCATGTTCTTCTCGATGCCGGTATGGAGGAAGCCAATGTCGGGAATGCAGTTGACCACCGTCTCGCCATCCAGCTCGAGCAGCAGGCGCAATACCCCATGTGTGCTGGGGTGCTGGGGTCCCATGTTGAGCAGCACCGTCTCGCCTTCGATCGCCCGGTTGGAGATCAGGTGCCTGAGTTCATCCAGGGTAACTTCAACTTTTTCAAACATAACTCTCTCGTTATTGCGCTTGCAAGGCGTCACTCTTTGGCGTAAGGTTTGCGCCGGTCGATCTCGTCGAAATTGAACGAGAATTGCACTTCTTCATAGCCCAGCGGGTAATCCTTGCGCAGGGGATGACCCACCCAGTCATAGGGCATCAATATGCGCCGCAGGTCGGAATGGCCCTCGAAGCGGATGCCAAACATGTCCCAGATCTCGCGCTCGTACCAGTTGGCGTTTGGGAAAACCGCCTCGATCGAGGGCATCGATGGGGCGTTGCCATCGAGTGGGACGCGCAGACACAGGCGCAGGTTGTGCTGGTACGAATAAAGCTGGTAGATCACGTGGAAGCGCGGCTGTTGCTCGGGCCAGTAATCCACGGCGGTCTCGGCTATCAGCGTCTCAAAACCAAACTCATCTCGAAGGGTTTGGCAGGCAGCGACGATGTGCTGCGGGGCAAGCGTCAGGCTGACCTGCCCGCGAAATTCGCTCACCTGCGCTCCGAAACGTTCGGACGCTGCAGCGATAGCGGCTTGAGTGTGTTCGTTCATCGGCGTAAGCGTCTCTATTTAGATTTTTGGTTTTCGGGCTTATGCCCAGTCTTTGATCTTCTCGCCGCGCACTTTCTCGTGCAGGGTGAGAATGCCGTGGATCAGGGCTTCTGGGCGCGGCGGGCAGCCTGCCACGTAAACATCAACCGGGACGACTTCGTCCACGCCGGGGACGATGGCGTAGTTATTGAACACGCCGCCGCAAGAAGCGCAGTCGCCCATGGAGATCACCCACTTGGGGTCGGGCATCTGGTCGTACAGCCGACGCAGGACAGGCGCCATCTTGCGGCTGACGCGCCCGGCGACGATCATCAGGTCTGATTGGCGCGGGCTGGCGCGCATCAATTCCATGCCAAAGCGGCTCATGTCGTAATTGGAAGCCTGTGCTGACATCATCTCGATTGCGCAACAGGCAAGGCCAAACAGCATTGGCCACATAGCGTTGGTGCGCGCCCAGTTGACAGCCTGTTCTAGCTTGAGGGTGACCACTCCCATGTTACCTAATTTTTGTTCTATTCCCATTCCAATGCTCCTGTTCTCCATGCATACACATAGCCAACCACTAATATAAGGACAAAGATGAGCATTTCGATCAAGCCGAACAATCCCAGTTGACGAAACACAATAGCCCAGGGGAGGAAAAAGACGACTTCGATATCAAACAAGATGAAGAGAACCGCCACCATGTAGAAACGCACTGGCATGCGGCGCGTGCCAGGTCCGAAAGGAACCATGCCGGATTCGTAGGGGAGCGATTTGCGCGCCGTAGGGCGGCGAGGCCCGAAAAAATGACCAATCGCCACCACCAGGAAAGCCAGCAGGGTGGCGAGTATCAACAAAATGGCAATGGGTAGGTACTGGATCGGCATAGGACGACCTCGATCAAAGCTTGGTTACTCTCCGACGATGTGGTTGAGCGCCTGCTCGCCAGCGTCTAGTCCGTTTGTTATTTGGATGATTGCTCTCTAATTGACCTGGGAAGTAAGTTTATCACAGGCAGGTTCAGGTGTCAAATTTCACAAAATGACGGGCGCTAACTCACTCGCCTTTGGCAGCGACGCAACGCTTAACCCAGAAAATCGCGCAGGTGGCGGCTGCGGGTTGGATGGCGCAATTTCCGCAATGCCTTGGACTCGATCTGGCGGATGCGTTCACGCGTAACGTTGAAGTATTGCCCTACCTCTTCCAAGGTATGATCCCTGCCGTCCACCAAACCAAAGCGCAATTCGAGCACCTGGCGCTCGCGATCGGAGAGCACAGCCAGGGCGTTTTTTACCGATTCGCGCAACATTTTGCGGGCGGCTTCATCCATGGGCTCCAGGGCTTCTTGATCTTCGATGAAGTCGCCCAATTGACTGCTTTCCTCGGTACCGACGGGGCTTTCCAACGACATTGGCTCTTCCGATGCGCGCAGGATCAGATTGACCTTGGCGGCGGCGCGCAGCCAGCGCCGGCGCACCTCGGCTGGGATGGGGGTGCCTTCCAGGCGGGAGCGAGCGATGATGCGCTGGTCTTTGGGGTCGAGGTAACCAGCTTCCAGAGCAATCTCTTCGCTGGTGGGTTCGCGGCCCAGTTGCTGGGTCAACTTGCGCTGGACGCGCAGCAGGCGGTTGATCGACTCGAAGATGTGCACGGGAATGCGGATGGTGCGCGCCTGGTCGGCGATTGAGCGGCTGATCGACTGCCGGATCCACCAGGTGGCATAAGTGCTGAATTTGTAGCCGCGTGCAGGATCGAACTTGGAGACCGCCCTTAGCAATCCGATGTTGCCCTCCTGAATCAGATCCAGGAAGGAGCTACCTCGCCCGATATAGCGCTTGGCGACGCTGACCACCAGACGCAGGTTGGCGCGAATCAGGGCATGTTGGGCTTCAACGGCACGCTGATTTGCCTGATCAAGTTCGGCTTCCAACTCTGCATCTGGCGGGAGATGTCCCCTGAACTCGTCTTCAGGAGGCAGATCGTGATGCTCCTGGATGTAATCCAGCAGGTACGCGGCGGTCGATTCGGGGAGCAGGTAAAAGCCCAGGTAAACAGTGAGGGCGTTGCGTGCCACAGTGTCCCAGAGTGCGTCTTTCCCCCACAAGCCGTTATCCAGATAGGCGCGCAGATAAGATGGCGCCTGATTATCCCAGGAATGACGCAACATTTGCGCCTCGGAAAGGATGAGAGCCGGGTCCGGGCAGGGGTACTTGAGACGTTGGGTGTCTTCTACAACACGCCGCCAGGCGATCCTGAGTTCGTCGTAGATGGCGTGATAGATGCGGCTGGCGGGCGAACGCCGTTCCGAACGGGCGCGGCGCTTGCTGGCGCTGGTCTCATCCCAGGCGAGGGGATGGCCTCGGGTGAGGGTTTCGACGCGCCGCACTGCCTCCATGCGGCTCGACAGCCAGAATTCCTGGTCGGCGTCGAGCAGGTCAATGTCACCGATCTCCTTGAGGTACAGGCGCACCGGGTCTTCGCTCAGTTCCATCATCAGCGCCGGGTGTTCCAGCAGGTCGAGCGACTCCTCGCGCGCCAGTTTCTCCAGGTCGGCGACTTCCTGAGCCAGCGTCTCTTCGTCGGGCTCCTCCAACGCTTCCGGGAATTCCAGTTCGGTCATCAACTCATCTAGCCCGTTCGGAACCAGATCTGCCATGTCGTTCAAATCTTCCGTGGATGGCTGCTCTGGTTCAGCAGATGGATGATGTCGGGCTGGGGAGTCTTTACGCTTCTCTGTCATCGGCGATCATTCCAGGTTACCGGTTATGCAAGGCGCGGCTGGTGTAATGACCCCGCGCCTGATCCAGCCGTTGCAGCAGAGCAGTATGTTGCAGCATGGCTTTTTGGTAGCCGGTCAGGCGCTGATCGCCCTGCTGTTGGGCGTCTTCCATCATGTACCGCAGATATTCCAGGTTCTGTGTCAGGCTGTTTTTACGCAGGTCGAGCAAGCCGCGTAGCAGTTCGCCTAGCACACGCTCCTCATTTGGATCGAGCGTGGCGGTGCGCGCCAGCAGCTCGTCGGCTATCTCCATCAGAGGCAGGGAGAGGTGACGCAGTACATAGTCGAGCGGCTCGGCTGTATCTTGCGCCAGAGATTGCTGGAGCAGGCGCAGGATCGCCTGGTGGTCAGCGTGGAGCATGTCATCGGGGGAGAGGCGCGGCAAGCCGAATTGTTGCAGCTCACGATCGACGCGATAGAGCAGGTCGGGACGGCGGAGCAGCACGCCGAGCAGGAAGGCTTCCAACGCATAGCTGGCGGCAGCCGGGTTGATGATTTGTGCCAGGGAGGTTTTGGAGCGCGAACGAGCGGCGGGGGCGCGGCGCGAGGTAGAGGCAGGTTCAAGCGTTAGAGCGCTCTCGTCGACGCGCAGCAGGCGCGCCAGGCGCTGACGGTAAGCATCTCGTTCGATCGGACTGGGGACATCCTGGATGAGGGGCAGGACGCGGCTGGCGATCTCGCTCTTGACCTTGGGGTCGTTCAGGTCGCGTCCCTTTGCCAGGGTTTCCATCACGTGAATCACCACCGGTTTGGCTGCCTCCACCAGGCGCACCCAGGCTTGTGGGTCTTGATTGACCACCTCGTCTGGGTCGGCGCCAGGGGGGAGGGTGGTGACGCGGATGTCAGCCTGCAGACGCGCCTCATAGCCGAGCAAGCCGCGCGCGTCAAATACGGCTTCCGCCTCTCGGTCCATGGCGGAACGCGCAACTTCCATGCCGCGCAGAGTTGCCTTGTCGCCGGCGGCGTCAGCATCGAGAGCCAGAACGATGCGGCGCGTCAGGCGCTTGAGCAGCCGCATCTGGCTCTCGGTGAGGGCAGTGCCCATCGGGGAGACAGCCTGCTCGAAACCCGCCTGGTGCAGAGCAATCACGTCCAGGTAGCCCTCGACGATCACAGCGTACTCTGACTGACGGATAGCCTTGCGGGCGCGATCCAGACCGTAGAGCAGGCGTCCCTTGTCGAAGATGGGCGTTTGCGGAGAGTTGAGGAACTTCGGCTGATCCTGCGGGTTAAGGATACGGGCGCCAAAGCCCGCCATGCGGCCGCGCTCGTCGCGAATGGGGAAGGTGATGCGGTGGCGGAAGCGGTCATAGACGCCGCCCTCATCGCGCACGGTGACCAGACCGGCTGCGATCAGGTCTTTCTCGCTAACACGCCGGGATTTGAAGTAGTTGGTCAGAGCATCCCACGAATCGGGGGCGTAGCCCAATCCAAAAGCCTCGATGGTTTCATCCTTCAAGCCGCGCTGATGCAGGTAATCCAGCGCCTGGCGACCGGCAGGGGTATTCAGCAAGTGGTGGCGGAAGAAGACGGCTGCTTCCTCGAGGAGCTGGCGCAGGTTGTCGTGCTCTTCGGCGGCTGCCTGCTCAGCCGGAGTGGGAGGTTTGAGTTGTACGCCAGCCTTATTCGCCAAAAAGCGCAGGGCTTCGGGGAAGTCCCAGCCTTCCTTTTTCATCACGAAGCGGAAGATGTCGCCGCCTTCGTTGCATTCACCGAAACAGCGCCAGGTTCCGCTCTCGGGGAAGACGGCGAAGGCTGGAGTGCGCCGGTTGGCGTGGAACGGGCAGAAGCCAGTGTAATTTTTACCGGAACGGCGCAATTGCACCGTTTCGGAGACCAGGTCTACGATATCGATGCGGGCTTTGATTTCGTCTATTACGGAAGACATGGATACCAACCTCACCAGCGCTGCGGCTGAGACTGCGCGCCCGCAAGGGGAATTATACCGTAGGCAGGGAAAGCTGGCTGGAGGAGAGCAGCAGTTGGCAGACTATTGAGGACGGTTATCCATGCGGCGATTTCACGGTCAGGAATTGGAAAGGTTATTTGCCTGGACAACATCCGTTTCGAGCGCAGATTTTCCGTCAGGCAATACAAGATTGATAAGCCAATCGGCGGGATTTGCGGCTACAATTTGGGCATGCACCCCCCGCATCATCCGCCAGAGCTGTACATCAGCGTGGATGTTGAGACGGCAGGACCAAACCCAAGCCAGTACTCGTTGTTGAGCATTGGGGCGTGCACGGTAGATGAACGCCGCCTCACTTTCTATGTTGAAATCAAGCCGGTCAACCAGGCGATCACCCCGCAGGCGTGGGCTATTCACGGTCTTGATTTGACCGCATTGGCGGAGATGGGCATGCCGCCTGAAGAAGCGATGCTGGCTTTCGAGAAGTGGGTGTTGGAGGTCACGCCCGCAGGATATCAGCCGGTGTTCGTGGGTTTTAACGCCCCGTTCGATTGGATGTTTGTCAATGACTACTTTCATCGCTACCTGGGACGCAATCCGTTCGGGCACACGGCATTGGACATCAAAGCCTTATATATGGGTGCGAGGGGCGTCCCTTGGTCGGAGACGACCAAGCGTCATCTGAGCTCGCGTTACCTGGACGGACGCCAGATCAGCCACAACGCCCTTAACGATGCCCTCGATCAGGCGCAGATTTTCGAGCGCTTGCTGGCTGAGATCGAAGCTGCGCGTGGACAAAGTAGGGGTTGACCCCGCCGTTCTATTCAGATTCATAACCAGTGGGAGGATTTATGAACACAGAAAACAAACCCAATGCAGAAGAAGCCCTGGAGACATTGCGCCAATCGGCGCGCCGATTAGGAATAGAGTTGGATGAAGCAGAAGCCTTGCAATGGCTCTCGGCAATGGCAGCTCAGGAAGGGGAGCAAGCGGTTGAGTATGATGAACGCAGCGGTGTCTTTGGTCATCGGGTGGCGATGCTGGATTTCAGCCCAGCGGAACTGGCGCGCTTCCGCGAGATCGGTCGGCTGGTGGAGTTCAAGGACGAGCCAGGCTTGGTGGAGACCGCCCTGGCGATCTCAGGGTCGTCGGCGCAATCCAAGATCCAGACCTACCCGGGAGATGTGGACTTCTTCGAGCGGGTGAACATCCTGGCACCCACCCGCGAGGAAGCCTGCCGCGTGCTCTCCAGGCTGATGCGCGAAAAAGCGCTCAGCACGCTGCGCGGACCAGGCTATCAATTGATGCAGGTGCGCTATGGCAGTTACCCGCGCACGGTGGTGCGCGACGGCAAAACCTGCAAAGCCGGGACTTCGGTGACCTGGACGGCGGAGGAATTGCAGGCAGGACAGTTCACCGCGACCACAACCGACGGCAAGCCGATCGTTATTACCTGGGACGAGCTGGCGATGGATCCTGGCTGGTGCAAGCTGGATTGGGTGGTCGCCGACCGGCTGCGCGGCGGGCTTGCCAACACCAGCAACATGCTCGATGTCACCTGGGAAGCGCCCGACGGAAGTATCCTGCCGCTGGATGGTTACCTGGATGCCTACTTTCAGGAGGTTTACCTGGAAGCCAGCTCAATTCCCATCTTTGCCAAGCTGGCTCAGCACGTCTCCGCCAATGCCCTGGATTACTACGTGGAACAACTGGAGAAAGAGGTGCGGAAATACCTGACGTCAGATCCGGCGAACTACGGCAAAGCTGCCAAACGGATGTACAACGTATTCCGCCTGACCGGTCGCTACGAGGAAGCCGCCTTCCTGCGCGAACTGTTCGACGAGCCGGCAGCGATGCTCTACCAGGTCTGGTCGTTGATTCGCACCGTCGAGGAAGCCTGCAACCCCGAAAGCCCAATCTCCATCGAAGATGCGTTGGCGCAGACCGATCAATTGATCCTAGCGGTGGTACAGGCGCTGGAGGGCGAGGAGGAGAGCGAGATTGTGCGGCGATTGCTGCGCTTCCGCGATGCGCTCACCCGCCAGAGAAGCAATCTCGCCCTCGGAGCTGAAGCCGAGGCGGCGCAGGCGGAGGTGATCAACGTGGTTAATAACTTTTTCTTTGAGAAGTTGACCGCCCTGCCGAGCATCAAGAGCTACATCGAAGGCATGCGCTAGGCGTCAGAAGCCTTCCAATCGGGACAGGTCCGCCACGCCGTGGGCGAGGGCGGCGATGCGCTGCAGCAAAGCCAGGCGGTTGCGCTGCAGGGTCTCATCTTCGGTCATCACCAGCACCTGGTCGAAGAAGCGGTTGATCGCCGGTATCATCGGCAGAAAAGCCTGTAAGAAGTCGTCGGCTGAGCCAGGGGCGCGAGGGGCGGCTTCTGTCTGCAGCAGGGCATGGTATAGCTCGACCTCGGCGGGTTCAACGAGCATATCCGGCGAAAGGGGGAAAGTCTGGTCAAAGGGGCGGGTGATGCGCACGCAGCGGGCGTAAGCGGGCAGAATGGTATGCCAGTCGGGTCGCTCAACCCAGGCGGTTAGCTGTCTCACAGCGCGCGCCGCGCCAGCAGGGTTGACGCCTTGCGCAGCCAGAACGGCGTCGACGACGTCATAACGCCAGCCCGATTCCAGCAGCAGGTTGCGCAGGCGCTCGATGATAAAGGCGAGGCAGGCTGCCTGGCTTTCTTCGCTGGCGGGGATGGGCAGGTGGGCAGCGGCGGCGCGGAGCGCTGAAGTAAGCTCGAAATCCAGCTCCCAGGCGACCAGGTTCTGCACCAGACCCAGGGCGAGGCGGCGCTGGGCAAAGGGGTCTTTGTTGCCGGTGGGCGCCAGTCCGATAGCGAAAAGTCCTGAGAGCGTGTCCAGCCGGTCCGCCAAGCCAACAAGCAAGCCCGGACGGGTTTGGGGAGTTCGATCTCCGGCGAAGCGCGGCAGGTAGTGCTCGAAGATCGCCTCGGCGACCGCGGGTGGCTCGCCCGAACGCAGCGCGTAGATGCGCCCCATCTGCCCCTGCAGGGAGGTCATTTCTACCACCATGTGGCTAACCAGGTCGGCTTTGCAGAGGTGCGCCGCCCGACGAGCTGCGGCTGCCTCCTCGGCTGTCAAGGCAACCATAGGTATCAGATCCTCCACCAGCGCTTCGATGCGGCGGGTTTTATCTAGCATCGAGCCCAACCTGGTCTGAAAGGTGAGGGTAGCCAGACGCGGCAGGTAATCGGATAGGGGGCGCTTGAGGTCTTCGCGCACGAAGAAGGCGGCATCGGCGAAGCGGGCGCGCAATACATGCTCGTTGCCGGCGATGATCGTCTCCGCACCCTGACAACTTCCCAACCCCTGTGCCGGCTTGTTGGCGATGGTGATAAAGTAAGGCAGCAGACGGGAGTCCGCCTGCACGGGAAAGTAGCGCTGATGCTTTTTCATCACCGAGATCAGCACTTCGCCTGGAAGCTCAAGGTGAGAGGGGTCGAACGCGCCGCGCAGAGCCACCGGGGCTTCGACCAGGTTTGCCACTTCCATCAGCAGGACGGGATCATTCTCGATCCGACCGCCCACCTGCGCCGCCAGGGCTTCGATCTGCTCCTGGATCAGCCGGGCGCGCTCTTCTTTTTCTAGGATGATGCCCTGCGCCTCCAGGAATTTGAAATAGTCGGCGGGGTTGGTAATGGGAATCTCCCCACCGTCCGAAAAGCGCAGACCGCGGGTAGTCCTTCCAACCGCCACCCCGGCGAATTCGAAGGGGACGGGTTGCTCACCGTAGAGCGCCAGAAGCCAGCGGATGGGTCGCGAGAAGGCTACGTTGGAGCGGTTCCAGCGCATAGATTTGTCGAAGCGCAGGGAAGCCAGCAGCCCGGGCAGGGCTTCTGCCAGCACCAGCGGAGTGGGGCGACCCGGCTGGCGCAACAGAGCGACCACGTAATCTCCGCCATCGAACTGGCGCACTTGCAGATCGCCCACCGCCACACCTTTGGAGCGGGCAAAACCCTCGGCGGCGGGGGTGGGTGAGCCTTCGGCGGTAAACGCCCGGGCAACCGGCGGACCTTTCACCAACTGCTCGAGGTCAGGCTGGCGTGGAGCGAGGTCCTCGACGAAGACCACCAACCGGCGCGGCGTGCCTGCCACCCGCAGTTCGCCGTGCGACAGGCGCAGCTCCGCCAGCAGCGCCGGGAAACGCTGGCGCAACTGTTCCAGGGCTGAATCCAGGTCTGCAGCCGGCAGTTCCTCGGTTCCGATTTCAAGCAAGAAAGGCGACGGGGTTGTCGGAAGCGAGCCGGTGTTGACGCTGTGCTGCCGGCTCGCCTGGGCGGCTTCGAGCTGCGCGCTCGCCTCGCCTTTCAGCCAAGGAAATTCCAGGCGCCGGCGCTGTTCGATATAGGTTTCAGCAATGCGGCGCGAGAGATCGCGCATACGTCCAAAGTAAGCCTGACGTTCCGTGACGCCAACCGCGCCACGCGTATCCAGCACATTGAAGGTATGCGAGCATTTGAGGACGTAATCATGGGCGGGGAGCACCAGTTTTTGAGCCAGGCAAGCCTCCGCTTCGGCTTCGAACAGGTCGTACATCTGGCGCAGGCGTTCGACGCTGGCGATCTCGAAATAATATTTGCTATGCTCTTGCTCGGCTTGCAGGTTGACGTCGCCGTCGGTGTGGTCGCAGCTCCAGCGGATATCCTTGAAGTTGTCAACTCGCTGTAAAGCCATGGCGATGCGCTCCAGACCATAGGTGATCTCAACCGAGACCGGGTCGAGCAATTGCCCGCCGGATTGCTGAAAATAGGTGAACTGGGTGATCTCCTGCCCGTCCAGCCACACTTCCCAACCCAACCCCCACGCCCCAAGCGCAGGGGACTCCCAGTTGTCCTCCACAAAGCGGATGTCGTGCTGATGAGGGTCAATGCCAATGGCTTGCAGCGAATCCAGGTACAGCTCTTGAGGATTTCCAGGATCGGGTTTCAGGATCACCTGAAACTGATAGTGCATCTGCATGCGGTTCGGATTTTCGCCGTACCGTCCATCGTCGGGACGGATGGAGGGCTCGACGTAGCCGACCTTCCAAGGCTCCGGACCAAGGACGCGCAGCGCAGTGGCAGGGTTCATAGTGCCTGCGCCTACCTGGGTGTAGTAAGGTTGCCAGATCAGGCAGCCCTGGCGCGCCCAGAAAGCCTGCAGGCTCATGATGATAGACTGAAAATCGAGGGGTTGTGTCATGCGTTTCGCCGCCCAAAAAGCAGGTGTCATCCCCGCCGTGTGGGGTTGTCCTTATAGTTTACCCGGCGCTGGGGACGCTGTCAAATCGCGAGCAAACCTGCATCGGTGAGGTTTGGGCGGCGGTTGGGGTTCAAACAAAAGGCTCCGCCAGGAGACGGCGAATGGCATATTCGGTCTGGGCATAACCGCCTTCTCCGGCGTGCTGGTAGCGCAGATGTCCGTGTTTGTCGATCAAAAACTGGCTGGGCCAGCGACGGCAGCCAAAGGCGCGCCAGTTGACTCCCTCATTGTCCTGGATGATTGGATAGCGGATGTCCAGGCGCGCCAGAGCCTGTTTCAGATTCTCCAACTCCGCCTCCCGGGCGAATTCCGGATAGTGGTTGCCGATCACAATCAACCCCTGACTGCGGTATTTCTCATACCAGGCGCGCAGGTAAGCAACGGCGCGTTGGCAGTTCGGGCAGCCAAAGGTCCACATATCCACCAGCACCACGCGACCGCGTAACTCTTTCAGTCGCAGAGGCTGATCCACATTCAGCCAGATTTTACCCACAAGCTCGGGCGCCGGTCCGATGGTTTGTAGATTTGGGCGAGTGGAAGTGAATAACATTTTTTATATTTTATCATCGAAAAACTGACGCAGACGCTCATAGAGCTCCAATGGCAGCTTGTTACCCTTGATGGTGACGTGGCGACGCAACTTCTCAGCCTTGCATACCGGCGTCTCCGGGTTCTCTACTTCCAGCATGGCTGCCGGATGGACAAACACAACCACCGAGTTCACCGGCACAGCCTCGCCGCCGGGAATCTCTTCGCTGATCCTGCGCTTCAGGTACGCCTCGCTCCCCCAGGCAGCCCGGATGGGGTTTCCAAGGTGCTCTTCGACGATGTAGCGCAGCGCCCTGCCCAGGCTGATGCGCTCTTTCCAGCGACCACCCTTGTAAGTGAATTTGCCCTCCAGATTGATTGTTTCCAGAACCACCACACCCCAGGGTGTGAGCAAGACGTGGTCGCAAGGAAGGCGGGGGTAATGATACAGGCGATGGAGATCGCTGAGACCCTTCAGGGAGTGATCGAGGATATCTTCCGGGCGCGGCTTCTTGACCCATCGATTGGCGAAGTATATCCCAATCATTGCCAGGGCAAGCCCGAGCACCATCAGGAGCATGGCGAAGACTGCCAGCGCGGGATAAGCCAGGGGTAAGACGACGCTGGCGAGCAGGAGCGCCAGTCCGCCCAGTGAGGCGGCGTTGGAGAGCCTTTGGCGGCGTCGGATTTGCTTTTGATCGATCAGAATTTTCATGCAATCTCGTGCAGGCGTCGATAAATCGGCGCCAATGCGGTGTAAAGGGCGCGGTATTGCTGGTACAACTCGTCATACCGACGCCGATGGGTTGGGTCTGGCTCGACTACCTGGCGGATGCCGATCAGATCGTCCACCTCATCCATGCTGGAATAAACGCCCAAACCGACGGCGACGGTGAAGGCGATTGCCATAGCTCCAGCTTCCAGGGGGTGTTCAACGATGTGCAGCGGATGCCCGGAGATATCACTGATGATTTGTGGCCAGATCTGGCTCTTGCAACCGCCGCCGATGGCATTGATAGCCTCGAACTCGAACCCCAGGCGCTGCAGCGATTCGCAAATCCAGCGGATGTGGTAGCCCACGCCTTCCATCACGGCGCGGGCGAAGTGACCTTTGGTGTGCCCCATCGATACGCCGATAAAACCACCGCGAGCGTAGTGATCTAGCACCGGGGCGCGCTCGCCGGAGAGCCAGGGCAGGAAGAAGAGTTTGTCGGAACCAGGGGGCGTGGCGGCTGCCATGTCGTTGATCCAGGTGTAGGAGGAAAGCCCCTGAGCGGTCGCCTGACGGGCTTCTTCCTGGCAAAGGGTATCGCGGAACCACATCAGCGCTCCACCGCCCGTCTCCATTTCGCCAGCGATCACCCACTTCTGCGGATGGATATGACTCAAGCCCCAAAAGGGTTTCTCCGGATCGTTGCGGAAAGTGTCAGCGGATATTCCCACCCAGGTGGCGGTGCCTATGCATAGATGAGCTTTGCCGGTGCGATTTGCGCCAGCGCCAGATTGGGCGGCGGAAACATCGCCGGCGCCGTTGACCACAGGAGTGCCGGGCAACAAGCCGGTCAGGCGGGCGGCTTCTTCAGTCACCTCGCCGATTACCTGCGTGCAGGGATAAGCCGGGGGCAGTTTCGTTGGGTCGATGCCCAGCAGCCTGCAGGCAGGCTCGGACCAGGTTTTTTGATAGGGATCGAACAGGAAGTAAGCCGAGGCGCCCACCCAGTCGGTGGCAACTTTACCGGTGAGCTTATACAGCAGGTATTCTTTGCAGTCGAAAAGGTAGGCGGTGCGCGCCCAAACCTCCGGTCGTTCTTCCTTGAGCCAAAGGATTTTTGGGATGACATCCTTGGCGGTGGGGAGATTACCGGTGTACTCGAACAGGCGGGCGGGGATGTCGCCTTGCATCAGGCGGTCTGCCTGGGAGACGCTGCGCACATCCAACCAACTCAACATGGGGGTTAGCGGTCGGATGTGCTCGTCCACCGGCAGGGTGTTGAACATCTGGGCGGAGATGCCCACGCCCAGAATTTGAGCCGGGTCAATCCCCGATTCCTGAATGACCTGTTTGCTGGTAGCTGCGACCGCCCGCCACAGCTCGTCGGGGTCCTGCTCCACCCAGTCGGGGCGAGGATAAGACAGACCATAGGGCTGATAGGCGGAGTGAATCACCTTGCCGTTCAGGTCAATGAGCACGGCTTTGTCGCCGCCGGTGCCGGTATCGTGGGCGAGGATATAGGGCTTGGTCATGTTGCTCCTGGTTCGGTCCGGTTGAATGCGCAGCTGTCAGGAGAAATCGCTTGATCTGCCGCAGTTGCTCAGCGCGCCGTATGGATTGATGCTTTGCGCGTTTCTTCCACATAGCCCTTGAAGGCTTCGATGAAGAAGCGATTCTGCTCCGGCGTGCCCACGGTGATGCGAATGAATCCCTGAGGCATGTTGTGCCCGCTCATTGGGCGGATAAAAATGCCGCGAGCGATCATCGCCTGCATGATCTCGCTGGATGTTTGCCCCAGCGCGCTGGCGTCAATCAGGACGAAGTTGCCCTGCGAGGGGAAGGCGCGCAAGCCGGGGATGCGGTTGACCTCGTTGCATATGTACTCTCTTCCAGCCAGGATGGTCTCGCGTTTGACCTGTTGGTCGTCCAGGTCGTCCAGGGCAGCCCGCGCGGCTGCCAGGGCGAGCAGATTCACATTCCAGGGGATTTTGACACGGTTGAGGTAGTTTGCCAGGCTGGCTTCGCAGAGCAGGTACCCGATGCGCAAACCTGCCAGACCGAACGCCTTGGAGAAGGTGCGGTTGACCATCAGGTGTGGGTATTCTTTGATCCAGCTTGCCCGGCTGACCACCTGATCTTCCAGTTCGTAATAGGCTTCGTCGTAGAAAGTGGGCACGCCAGTGGCAAGGATGCGCCGCAGGTCGTCCTCGCGGATCTGATTGCCGGTGGGATTGTTGGGTGAACAAACGAAGAACAGCTTGGTTTTAGGGGTGACGGCGCCAAGGATGGCTTCGATATCCCAGTAGAAATCCGAGGTCATCGGGACGAGCACCGACTTGCCGCCGGCAATGCGCACCCGCGTTTCGTACATCGGAAATGTAGGCACAGAAATGACCGCCTCGTCGCCGGGGGCGATGAAGGTGTGAATCACCGTGTTGATGATATCCGTCGAGCCGTTTCCCAACACCACATGATCGGCGGTTAGACCAGCCAGCTCCCCCAGCCGACGGCGCAACTCAGGACCGGAGTCGGGGTAGAGATTGGCGCTGCGGGCGGCTTCCAGGATCGCTTCCAGCACCTTTGGTGAAGGGGGAAGCAGGTTTTCGTTGGACATCATCCGCACCAGGTGAGGGTTTTCTGAAGCAAAATCCATATGACGGGCGCTGTAAGGTTCAGATTCGCGCACCCATGGCACAATATATTCTTCTACTGATTTCACAAGTAAACCTCCATGAGGTCGGGCACTATCATGAAGAAGGGGCATCCCGTTCAGTGAGGGATGCAAGCTCAAAGCAATCGAATCTGGTTATCGGTGCATCAGTTCTTCAACGTCTTTATACCATTTGACCCGCTCGCCCACTCTGGCGCGCACCTTCCAACGCATGGTTTTGGGGGTGTCGTCAATGCGTTTCTGCAATTCAGCGATGCGGGCGTGTACCAGACGGCGTTCCTCTTCGCTCAGCCGGCTGTACTGATCTACCAGTTCGTCCACCAGCTTGAGGTTGGCGGTTACAGTGCGCCAGAAACCCCAATCGTCTGCCAGCGTGCGGGTGATGATCGCCGCGTTGATGGTTTCCCTGTCTGTATCGCCGATCGGATGTTCACAGAGTAGCATGATGGTATCGATCAGGTCTTTCTCGTTGATTTTGACGATCTGCATCTTCTCCAATAGTAATTCAGCCAGGGGTAGGGTAAGTTCCTCGGCTTCCAGACGCCCAACAAAGACGACCGGATGGCAGAAATCCAGCTTGTTGAAAAAGATGTCAATGTGGCGTCCCCAGACAGGATCGTGGAAAAGCAGACGGGAATCGCTGAAGAGTTGGGTGACGGTTTTGTCTTCTTTATACCCCAGTTCGGTGAGCAGCCGGATGATGTCCTTCAGAAAGCGTGGATAAGAAGCGAAATCAATGTCGGTGAACTGGCGTCCGAGAGCGTCTTGAATATACCCATACTGCGGGCAGTGGGTGCGGAAGGCGAGCGCCCCCACCAAGCGTAGAATGACATGGCGGTTCTCATCCTCACGCAGGGCGCTTAAGATGCGGTCGCGTTCGGCGTAGAAGTCTTCGAGAGGCTCACCATACTTGCTCATGTCGCTTTCCAAATCATGCCGAAACTTTTCCCGTCAGCCCGAGATGAGCAGATGCCCTTTGACCTTGCCGCCCTCCAGGTTGATGATGGCGGCTTTCATGATTCCCTCGGCATACTCGCTGCCGGCGTTGATCGCCAACGTGCGCCCGATGCGCACGTGCCCTGGCGACTCGTGGATGTGGCCATGCAGGGTGAGCATGGGCTGGACTCTCTCGATGAGTTCCCTCACCGCCTGCGATCCGGCGGACTTCATCAGCACCTGTCCGCCCAGGGTGACGATTTTCAAGTCCTTGTCCAGCTCGGGGCAGGTGTCCAAGCCGGATTGCACCGGCGGGACGTGCAGGACGAGGATGGCTCGTTCGGGATTTTGGATCATCGCTTCCAGCGTCTGCAGCTTGGTTCGCAGCACATCCTCTTCCACATCGCGGGCGCAAGCCCAGGGGGTCATGTTGGCATTCGAGTTGCCCAGCAGCTCATAATCCCCTTCCAGGACAAAGCGTTTCATATCCGGGTTGTGGACGTGTTCGAATTCATTGATGACCGCGTCAATGGAAGGCAGATCGTCGTTGCCTGGCATGAAGAAGAATTGTATCTGGTTGGGCACCAGCTTCTCTTCAGCCAGGATCATCCATTGGCGCACCCGTTCACACATCTCGGCTTCGAAGCGGGCGTTGAGCTTGTCCCGATCTTTCTCAAGTTCAGCCGCCTCATCTTTTTCCAGGACAATCGGGTAAAAACCCACGTTACTGACAGTGCGCTTGAATTTCTCGAGCGCCTCTGGCGTGGATGCTTCTTCGCGACGTCCAAAGAGATGTCCAACATACATACCGTTCCCCTGGTGAACGATTGGCACCATTGCCTTGCCGGTTACATCGCCGCCGACGATGAGGACATTGGCTTTGTATTGCAGCGCAGCCGAAAGGAACTTGCGGAAGACCGCCTCCGAGCCGTGAAAATCCGAACCGTACAGGATGCGCGTTAGTTTGGTTGGCTCATTTTTTTTCCGAAACATTCAACCTCTCCAGGACAGAGCACGCCTCAGACGCTGCGCCGATTGCTTGCTCTGCGTGATGTTTTGCTGAGGGGCGACGCCTCCCCAGAGAATGGGGTGAACGGCGTCGCCCCGTCAAGATTGAAGGGATCATCGGTTGTTTGACGCTTCAGAGCGCACAAACACCTCCGGGCTCATTATACTGGTCTAAACCGGCGGGACAGACTGGAAGGTCCAGTTGATATCCACGCCTTCTTTGCGCAGACGGTACCAGCGTGCGATATAGAAGACGATTAACCCGCTTACTACAAAGCCCGCCAGGGTGAGCAGCGTGCCTGACCCAATACGCCCGCCGACCGCTGGGAACAGGAAGGAGGCGATGATCATCCAGAGCAGGTAAGCCAGGGTGATGGCGCCTACGATTGTGATCACCGGCACCTTGCCGATCTTGCGCCGCACGAAGGCGGAGGAATTCTCAAACAGGTCGGGCTTGAGGAAGGGGAAGAGGGTGATGGCTGTCACCGGCACGAGCTGGGTGCACACGGCAAAGAAGACGAAGTTGAGTTGCGCGCCCATCACGCCGCCCGTTGCCGCGTCAATCACCCCGATCACTGCAATGATGGTGATAATCAGGATGGCGATGATCGGGCTGCGCAGGGTGGGGTGAATGTAGCAGACCCTCTCTGGAATCAGACGGTCAAACGACCAGGCGAAGATGATGCGCGAACAGTAGAAAAAGTAAGTTTGCGCCAGGTTGATCAGGGTGAAGACCCAGGCGATAGCCACGATCCAGATCAGGATGAAGCTTGGTCTGAGGATGGCGGCGTAGAAGGTGATCCAGGGCATGGGATTAGCCTCAGCCACACCAGCGTTGCTCAGGTAGCTTTCTGCGGCGATCCACTCCAGGGGAACCAGGCGCTGGAGCAAGATAGCTGCTACTACGAAGATCGCCCAGGTGACCAGCAGGGACGACCAGCTACCGGCTAGCAGAGTCTTCTCAGCCTGCTTGACCTCTCCGGCGAAGAAGGTGGGGATATAGTAGCCGTAGAAAATCCAGAAGCCCATGATCAACCCTGCCAGGGTCATCATCGCCACGTTGGGGTTGATGACCATGCCGTTGGCTTTTGCCAGCTCAATCCGGTTTGCGTAGCTGCCGGCGCCCATGAAGCGGTCCCAGGCGGCGGGGAAGGCGTCGGGGCTGGCTGTGCCGAGCTGGAAGTAAAGGATTGCCCAGGCGATCAATCCCAGCACAAAGCCAACCTCAAGAATCTGGACAATGGTCTTGGTGGGCAAGATCATGGTGACGAAGGTGATGGCGGCGCAGATGACGCCGATGACGATAATGCCGGTGGTGGTGGCGGACCAATCGGCAAAGGCGATGAAGCCGGGATTGTCGAAGATGATCCCCATCGTGCGAAAGAGCACCGGGATAGCCGTCTTGGGGATCCAGGCGATCAATGAACCAGCCACCATTGCGCTGAAAATCACCAGCGTCCAGCTCGCAGCGAAAGCCAGCGGGGCGTTCAGGGTGCGGCTCCCCAGGGTGTAGTCGGCTGCCGAACGGGGCATGGCGGCGCCGATGACCGAGTAAGTGTAAGCGTGGAACAGGCACAGGATCATGGCGACGGTGAGCACGCCGATGATGCTGCTGCCAGGCCAGACGCCTGCCACCCAGGAGAAGGGGATCAACCCAGATGAAGACAGGCTGATACAGTGGACGCCAAACACCATGGCGCCAAAGACGCCAATGGTGCGGACCAGACCGGAGCTCTTACGGGCATAGAGGCGCCGGTCTTCCCCTATCGTTGATGCTGCAGTTGCCATTTCATCCTCCTCGATTAGAAAATTGGTTGAAGAAAATCTCACCGTTGGTATGAGCCGCTGTAGTGCAGATTTGGAAAGTTGCTCCCTCCTTTCTCCTTGTTCGCTCTGAAAGCCAGGCGTGGATCATGTTATTGCGTTTGTTTCAATTAAGCGGAAAATCGATGTGAATGCGGGCGAAATCGCTGCGCAGGAAATCCTGCGAGTACTCGATCGGCGTGCCGCTGTCGGCGCCATAGAGCACGCGGCTCAGCATCAACAATGGGGCGCCCTGTTCGACTCGCAACTGCTTGGCAATCGTCTCGTTGGCGGCGACCGCTTCAAAAGTCTGGGAGATACGCACCGGTTTTGCCCCGTATACCTGGATCAGCAGATCGATCAAAGAGGTCTTTTCCAGGTCCCATTCCTCAAGGTTGGGGCAACGCGTGCAAGGGAAATAGGCGCGCTCCAACACAACCGGCACTCGATTGGCGAAGCGCAGGATGACTACCCGGTAGATCGGCTCGCCGATTTCGATTTCGAGTTGCTCGGCAAGACGGCGGCTGGCAGCCACTTCGCTGAACTCTAGCAATTGGCTGGCGGTCGCCAGGTTGCGGTCCTTCATTGCCTGGATGAAACTGACTAACTCGCCCGCCTGATAGGTGACCCTCGGTCGGGCGACGTACGTGCCGGAGCCGTGCCTCCTTTCCAGCAATCCCTCGCTGACCAGTTCGGTGATGGCTTTGCGGACGGTCATGCGGCTGACGCCCAATTCCTCGCTGAAATCGCGTTCCGAGGGGATTTTGGTCTCTGGCGCCAGCTTGCCAGAAAGGATCATTTCTGCCACGTGTTCCTGGATGCGAACATAAAGGGGTTTATTCAGACCAGAGGTCATATACCACTTTTCTCCACAGACACTCAAACGGGCTTTATTCGGTCATCATTTACTGAAGTGGTATATATCATGACGGCTGCGCAGGGCTGAAAAAAAGCGAGCCAGGCGCGGATAAAGGGGCGTAATCGGCTGATTAGGCTCGCGTTAGCCTTATTTTATAGAGAATTATTGTTAAAGTCAACTTAAAATTTTCCAATATCGTGCAAAAACGCACGGAAATGGATAACACAGTGCCTCATTTTGTAAAAGTGGTATATGGTATACCTGGCTTTGCAACCGCTTCCACCGGCTTATCCATGATCTTCCGGCGTTTCGGTTCGATCATTTCTCCGGGGCTGGAATGTCGTGCCGGTTTTGGCGAATACGATTAGGAGTAGGCTGTCTGGAAGGATAGTTTTATTTGATGATGACCGTGATGGTATGCACGGGTCTTCCGCCGCCTGGCAGCCGATGTATAATTAACTCATCTAGCTCAAGCTGCTTCCCTGGTAGGCAGCGGAAAGGAGTATCGCAGCTTATGATCATGCCTGTCATCCAATATGCTCCAGAAACCTGCGCCTGGTGCGAGGGCACGGGGAAATTCGGCAGTTACCATGATGTCTGTCTGGTATGCGGAGGCCAGGGTAGCGTGCTTGTGGCTCAGCCTTCCCGCAAGTGCCCCTGGTGTGAGGGCTCCGGGGCGGTCATCACTGGTGAGTTCCGCGATCGTTGCAAAATGTGTGGTGGGACTGGCTGGGCGCATGTTTTCAAGCAAGCCAGCCGTTGATCGGCGCGCATGATGTTGGGTTGGGGTTGGCGACAGGCTTTGGAAAACATACGCTAGAGGTAAAGGTTCTCATTCGTCAGGAGCTGCCACATGAATATTGGGGCTTACAGGCAGGCGCTGGAGAAATATGTCAGTGAAGCGGTATTGAACAGCGATGGCACCCATGCCGGTATATCCAATTATCTGTGGGGGATTCGTCTTTCTCGTCTCACACTCAACCGATATGAGAAGCAACTTGCCCTGGATGACGCCCGGCGCGCCTTCGACGAGCATCGCAACTGGCCGGTTGGCGTTGTTCTATCGCATCTGGGTGTCAAGCCGACGAGCAAAGAGCCTGAGCGGTGATCCAGCCGATAACTCCCTTGCAGGTGCGGTGTGGCAACGCTGGGTATCTTAGCGATTGCAGAACGAAAATCGCACCTCTCAGGCGCTCGACAGGCGGTGTGATAGATTTTCCGCCAGGATGGCAAACTGTTGGGCGATGATGCCTTCCGGTTGGAGTAGCGTCATGGGTGCAGCGCGCGTCGCTGCCAGGTAAGCCAGTTCCGTGGCAGGGGGAATACCCAGCGCCACCGGGCACTTCAAAGCGTCTTCGATTTTGCTGACAGTGAGGGTGATCTCAGCTCGGGTGCGGTTGACAGCCACGATCGTCAGGGCTTTACCGCTGCCGAAGCTGCGCTGCCGCAGCTCGTCCACCAGGGCGCGTGTGCGCTTGACCGTGACCGGCTGTGGTTCGGTGACCAGGATGATCTCGTTGCACAGGCGCGTGAACAGGTCGAAAGCGGGGTGGAAATTGGTGCCAATATCCAGGATCACCAACGGGGCGAGTATGGAAAGTTGCTCGAGGATGGCTTCGAATTGCGCCAGGGCGATGGCGCATTCTACGTCTTTTATGTCGTTGGATGCCAGCAGCAGACGGATGCCATAGGTGGTAGAGACCAGTTGCTCGTCTATCACGGTGGTCGTCAACTCCGTCTGGTTGCGTCGCAACAGATTCGTCAGCCCGGTAGGGTTAGGGATGTCCAAATCCAGCGCCCAGGAGCCCTGCCCAGGGCGAAGTTCGGCGGCGATCACGCGTGCCTGATATTTCTGATGATAGGTAATCGCCAGATTCAAGGCGACCGTTGAAGCTCCCAACCCTCCTTTGGCGCCCAGCACGCCGACTAGATAGCCACGTTTCGCCAGCAATTCGCTGCGCGCCTTGCTCTGGGCAAGCAGTGCTTTGATGTTGGCTTGCAGTTCCACCGGGTGGACGGGTTTGGTCAGGTAGATATCCACGCCAGCTTCATATCCAGCCAGTTTGTCTTCTACCTGGGTTTTGGCAGTAAACATCAAGATGGGGGTAAGGGCTGTATCCGGGTGGCGGCGCAGGCTGCGGGCAACTTCATATCCATCCAGACCCGGCATCATCACGTCCAGGATGATTAGCTCGGGTTTTTCGGTGTGTGCCAGGGCAAGCGCTTGCATGCCATCGCGTGCCTCCAGCACCTGATAACCCAGGCGGGTCAGGATCAGGGTCAGGAATTCGATCGTATCGGGGTCGTCGTCGATGATGAGGATCTTTTCCGCCAAGCCACCCTCCTTCAAGTAACGGTATCAGTCTAGCACAATCTGAAGCGGTTAGCAAGGACGAGATGCTGAAGTCGAGACAAAATTCAGAGATCCTTTTGAGCTGGCACATTATTCATGTTGCTATTGTTGAGCGGAGCGCGGCTCCCCGTTACCCTCATATTGTCTCTGGCTCGGTATAGGCTCCTTCACCTCGTGGCACAAGGTGAAAATCAGCGTATCAGGCGGACTTTTGCCTCAGTTTGTAATGGATTTCAGGCAGCTCGCGCAGGCGCGCCGCTGCCTGTTCAGGGGTCAGATCGCGCTGTGGTTCACCCAGCATCTCGAAACCGACCATGAATTTCTTAATCGTGGCGGAGCGGAGCAGGGGTGGGTAGAAGTGGGCGTGCAGCTGCCAGTGCGGCGAATCCCGTCGCCCGGGTGCGAAGGGCGCGCCGTGCCAGCCCATCGAGTAAGGAAACGAGGTTTCAAACAGGTTGTCATAGCACACCAACAGGCGTATGAGAATCTCTGCCAGGGCTTCCCGTTCTGCAGCGTTCAGATCGGCAAAGCTTTGCCGGCTTTGCGAAGAACCGGGTTGAGGGCGGGGTAGGAGCAGCGTTTCAAAGGGCCAGATTGCCCAATACGGCACCACCACCACCCAAGCCTCATTTTCCAGCACCAGCCGCACGCCCAGCGCCAGTTCCAGGCTGGCGTAGTCCAGCAGCAACGGCGCGCCGTGGGCGGAGTAATACTCGCGCTGTTGATGTTCTTCTTTGGCTGGCTCGTTCGGCAGGGCGTCCAGCGCCCAGATCTGACCATGAGGGTGCGGGTTGGAGCAACCCATGATGGCGCCTTTATTCTCGAATACCTGCACCCAGCGGTATCTCTCGCCCAGTTCGGCGGTCTGCTCAGCCCAGGTGTCGATCACGCTGCGTATCTCTGCCACCGTCATTTCAGCCAGGGTAAGATCGTGACGCGGGGAGAAGCACACCACGCGGCAGACGCCCAGCACTGGTTTGGCGACCAGCAGGGAATTTTGAAGCGGGTTGGGAGGCATAGAAGCTTGATCTTCTGTGGGTGGGGACGTGCTGTCCCAGGCGGGGAGCAACGCCGGAAAGTCGTTATCGAACACGAAGGTGGTCGTATAGGGTGGGTTGCGTCGCCCGCCGGCGCGGCTGTTGCCAGGGCAAAGGTAGCAGGCGGGATCGTAAGCAGGCAAATCCTGCGTGGGTGGCTTCTCCATCTGCCCCAACCAGGGGCGCCTGGTGCGGTGGGGGGATACCAGCAGCCATTCTCCTGTGAGGGGATTGTAACGTCGGTGAGGATGTTCTCTGGGGTCGAAGGTCGTTCTCATTTACCGTTGGAACCTTTATCACGAGGCTGTATTGTAGCCTTTTGGGTGATTTCCAATTCTCATCGCCCATGAGCATAACGGACATGACAACCATCTCACAAGCGATATTATCATAAAGTCGTTTGGAACTGATGGAAAACCTGGTGTGGATGGACCTTGCTATGGAGGAAACAAACTCGCGCCAGGCAGATTCTAGTCGCAAACCAGCAACTTAGTCCTCAAAGGCGGGGGGCTGTTCTTCGGTATCTATCCGGCGACGCGGGCGGCGCTGCGCTACGAGTAAGGCGCCTGCTTCGGGTTGCGTTTTTTTAAGCAAAATGGGGCGTCTGGCGCAATTGCTTCTTGCGCAAGACGCCCCTATCTGTTATGATGAAGCCGCATGGATACACTCGATCGCTTTCGAGGTTGTCTGCTCGGCTTGGCAGTGGGAGATGTCGTCGGCACCACTGTCGAATTTCACCCGCGAGGCACGTTTACCCCGCTAACCGATATGGCGGGGGGGTGGTCCGTTCCACCTGGAAGCCGGGCAGTGGACGGATGACACCTCCATGGCGCTCTGTCTGGCGACCAGTCTGGTTGAGCAGGATGGCTTCGACGCCGCCGACCAGATGCGCCGCTACTGCAACTGGCTCGACCACGGTTACCTGAGCAACACCGGTAGATGTTTTGATGTGGGCGGTACGGTGCGGGGGGCGTTGCGGCGTTTCAAGCAACCCCGCGAGCCTTACAGCGGCTCCACTGACCCGTATACAGCCGGCAACGGCTGCATCATGCGCCTGGCGCCGGTGCTGATGTACTTTTTTCCCGACGAGGCGGCTGTCGTTCACTACGCCGCCGAGAGCTCGCGCACCACGCATGGGGCGATTGAATGCCTGGACGCCTGCCGCCTGCTGGGAGTGGTGCTTCTGCGCGCCTTGAGTGGGCTCGACAAAGAGACGGTGTTGTTCGCGGCGACGCCAGCCGAGGTGATTTCTGCTTCAATCCGCAGCATCGGCGCGGGCGATTACCGAGCCAAACCCGAGAGCGCCATCCGCGGCAGCGGCTACGTGGTGCAGAGCCTGGAAGCTGCGCTGTGGTGTTTCTGGGCGACGGACAACTTCGAGTCTGCCATCCTCAAAGCCGCTAACCTGGGCGACGATGCCGATACGACGGCGGCGGTCTGCGGACAGGTGGCTGGCGCTGTCTATGGGGATGCGGGCATACCCCGGCGCTGGCTGGAGCGCCTGGCGCAAGGGGAGTTGATCCGCGGGCTGGCGGATCAACTCTATCAAGCGGCGCAGGCGCGGGCGGATGGTCGCCGCAAGGCGGCGGAGTAAGCGCGGCATCGGCGCCTCGGCGCAGGAATTATTCTATGCGCAAGGGATCGAAGACCAGCGGTTTTGGAACGACGACGCGCATCAGCCACGATTCGTCGCGGTACTACAACTCGCGGCTGTATGCAGACGTGCCCGGCGAAGGCGCTCCCCCTGCCACGCCCGACCAACCGTTCCCGCCGGAGTGGGAGAACACCATTATCCTGGGCAGCTCCGAATGCATGAAGGAAATCCCCGATAACTCCCTGCATCTGATGGTCACCTCGCCTCCTTACAACGCCACCAAGGAATACGACCAGGACCTGACGCTGGAGGAATATTTACGCCTGCTGAAGGCGGTGTTCACCGAGACCTACCGCGTGCTGGTGTACGGCGGCAGGGCGTGCGTCAACGTCGCTAATCTGGGGCGCAAGCCGTATATCCCGTTGTCCGACTATATCTCGCAGATAATGAGAGAGATCGGTTATCTCATGCGCGGGGAGATCATCTGGTACAAGGGGGCAGGGGCGGGCGTCTCTTTTGCCTGGGGGAGCTGGCAGTCCGCCGCCAATCCTGTGCTGCGCGATACGCACGAGTACATCCTGGTGTTTTCGAAAGGCTCGTTTGCCCGCCCTAAACCCGAAGGGAAAGCCGATACTATCACCCGGGAGAATTTCCTGGAGTGGACGAAATCGGTCTGGGTGATGAACCCCGAGTCGGCGCGCAAGGTGGGGCACCCGGCGCCTTTTCCGGTGGAATTGCCCTACCGTCTGATTCAACTCTTCACCTTCCAGGGGGATGTGGTGCTCGACCCGTTCATGGGCAGCGGCTCGACGGCGTTGGCGGCTTTGAAATCGGGGCGCAAGTACATCGGCTATGAGACCGATCCGGAATACGTGCGCCTGGCAGAAGAGCGGATCGCCGCCTATCGGAACGCTCTTTCTTGAGCGCTCGCTGGCTGGCAATGCCGGAGGGAGGGGTGCTTCGGAGAACTTGGGTTGTATTGCCTGTTGGCGGCTCTGTTCGCCCCAGCCCCGCAGGCGCGCTTCAAAGGTTGAACAGGCTCTGGCAGAATGAAAGGGAGTCGGAATCGCAAAATAGATAAAAAGACCTGGGTTGAGACCATGCCTTACCCCACTGGTCTGCTGAAATGGCTCTTCAAGACCCCGATTCTGTTGTACAGGATGGGGCTGAGCAATTCGGAGGGGCGGTTGTCTGATCGTTGTGCAGGGTGCTGACATTCTTGGTGCTGCGTGGACTCGGGAATAGCCTCCAGAATAAGATGGGCGGTTTCCGGCTGTAACATGATTATTCATTGGATGGGGCACCTCGAGTTGGGAGGATGAACGATGAGATTTGCACGCAGTGTACTGCTGATCGTTGGGGTATTGGGTCTGCTGCCGGTTCTGCACCTGCTATATGCCCTTGGGACGGGGGCGCCCCTGCTTGACGGCATGGGGTTCTACTTCTACGCCTTTCTCTTTCAACACACGTGCTGGCGCATCTTGTATTTGATCATGGCGGGAGACCCACTGCGTTATCGCCCGCTGCTGGCGTTGGCGTTCTTCGTAGAAAGCGGCGCCGCCTTCAATACGATTTGGCTGTATTTCTATGGCTACGAGATTTGGCACTACTTTGTGGCTGCGCATCTGCTCTTCGCCGCCCTGGTTTTGATCGCCTTCTGGCTGACCCGGCGCGAGCGCCTTGCGAGTGTTTGAGGCATCGCTAACTCCCCTCGCCCAGCCGACGTTTGGCGCTGTGGATGTGCATCGTCAGCCTGTCTGGGGTGGTGCGCACGGTAATTTGACAGGAGGGCAATATGAGCAGGTTCTTTTGGACAACCTGGGAGATCATCCGAGAGCCGCAGGCGTTCTTCGAGCGCTCTCAAGGCGAGAGCTGGCAGCCAGCTTACCGTTACTTTCTTATCGTTGCCGGCGCGCTATCCATCCTGTCGCCCCTGGCATGGGCTCTCGGTGTTGATGGCAGCAGCCCAATCAACACATCCTTGACAGCGCAAAGAGACGTGTATCGTTGGTGGCAAGAGTTCCTGCAACCTCAGTTTGGGGGTTGGAGCTATCCATTGGCAATGGCGGCTCTCTTATTGACAACGCATTTGGTTTTGCTCGTCTGGACACCGATCATGCACCTCATCTTTCGTTCGCTGGGTGGACGGGGGGCTCTGTTGAACGCGTGGAAAGCCGTGTGTTATGGGATGGCGCCGACGATCTGCCTGGGCTTCTTGCCGTATATGGGTCTAATAACAGGTATCTATGCAACGCTGATTCAGTTGTCCATCGCTCCAGCTACACTGTATCGGTTGAGAGATGGGCGGGCGTATCTCCTGGTGGTGATTGTCCTCTCGCTCGCCATCGCCCTGTTCTGGCAGGGAATTGCCCCATAGGCTTCTCGGTTCGCCAGTTTTTCGCCTGGCTACCAATCTGCGGTGGCATTTCTATGCCCCTTTGTATGAGTCGCCCCATAGCTTCAGGCGAAGTAGGTTGGATATGTCGTGGATCAATGCACGCCGCTATCTTTGGGGGGCGGTTGTTCTGGGGTTGCTCCTGCTGGCGGCGTCGGGCTTTGGGCTTACGGTCGCATCCATGTGCTGGCTCAAGACCCACCCTCACCGTAGGTCGGAAGATCCTCATAGCAGCGAAAGCTGCACATTATCGCCGGCCTCGATCGTTTGGTGATATGGTCCTAACCGACCGAGGGCTTAGGACAGAGATCGCTCAGTTCCAGCTGGGCGATGTCGCTTTTATAGTGCATACAATTACTCAGTGCGAGGGCTTTCCACCCAGCTCAGGGTGATCTCTTCTCGCAATTTCTGGAATTCCGGGTCGCCCGTTATAACTTCTGCCTGGCGAAGTTGTCCCAGGGCGGCGGTGTAACAATCGGCATAGGAAAGGCCGCCCTTCGATTTCAAGATTGCAGCCTGATAGGTGAGCTTCCAGTCGGCGTCTACAATTTCTATGGACAATCCTTGGATTTCTTCTACGAGGACGTCTGCCTGAGCAGGGGAGACAGCGCGGGTTATTATATACCATAGCTCGCCCAAGTTGACCACGCACATGGCCAGATTAAGATTGCCCGATTCGGCCTCTAGTAATAAGCTGCGCACGAAATCTGCACCTGGCTCATCTTCAAAAAAGGCGATCAGGGCGTAAGTGTCCAGGACTTTGGTGACGGTCATATTACTCGCCTTCTGCGTCCTTACGGCGCTCTTCCAGCAGCGATTTCAGCACGCCTTTGCCTTTCAGCCTGCCTTGCAATTGCTTCAGCGTCTCTTCCGTCACGGGCTTGAGAAGGATCGCTTCACCCGTATCGATCACTTTGATCTTTGTCCCAGCTTTGATCCGATATTTGCGCCGCAGTTCGGCTGGAATGACGATCTGACCTTTTACAGTAGCATAAGTTTCCATAGTTTTACTCCTGTTTATATATCTTACATTATTATATATAGTAAGTCAAGAGATTATTTGTAATACACTAAGTCAAAGGTAATCACTCGATATAATTTGCACCCGGATAGGTAGGACTTCACCCTCTCCGCAGGTTGTAAGATCCTCGTAGCAGTGGGGTCATAATGGGACAATACTGCACATCATCGCTGGTCCCAACCGCTGAATGATGTAGTCCTAGCAGATTGGGGGCTTGCGGCTGGCATGATTTCCACGCCCGAGATCGCTCAGCTCGCGCTGGACGATTTCACTTTTAAGGTGCATTGCCCTCATCGTATATACCCCGCTGCTCTCGTCAAGGTCTTGTGGGACATTGTTAGCTGGATTTCAACATTAGCGCTCATTTGTCCGTTATCTATTTCTACGTCACATCTATGTCACAAATGTTCCCTTCTGTCTCTCTGTGATCTATCCAATAGCGCCGTTCTTCATCCGGACACAGTCCATTGAGGATTGAGAACAACGGTTCGTAATCCGGTCGGGCTTTCACCCAAAGGACGTGTTTTACTTCGACATCAATGCCAACTCCCTTGAGCTTGGTTTGAACCAAATCCTTGCGCTCTATCTCGGTGCTTTTTGCCAGGTTTCACCCGGGTCGAGAAGTGTGAGGGTTGCCCGACAAGGCAGCAAGGCTGGTGCACATTCCTCATCGGGAAAGCACGCCAGCCTATGTAGGAGAAAATATGCCGCCAGGGATGGGATTACTTTCTCATCAACTTATTTCACAACCGGGATTGGTCCCGAGTTTCCGATCGGTAGATCGGGAGGCTTTGACCAGCAGATTATGTAGAGCGGTCCACTCTCAATTTTTAATGGATAGGTTTCGCTCTCGCCAAGGTTGAGCTCCTGATACAACACCATATCTCCCCAGGATGGTGGTAGTCCATACGTTGACACCATAAGGTCTAATAAATCCTTATCTGTATCCAGGGTGAATAGCGTCAGAGCATACTTGCTTTTATCCTGATCCTGCACGTTCCAGCTCACCTTCACATCCCCAGCTTTCAAAGCTAAGGGGGCATCGATGGTGCAGGTGCCTCCGGCGATCGTTACTGTCAGTTCAGACTCTGGTGTGCCGGAAAACGGCGTGGCGGTTGGCTCGGGTGATATTACTGCGGCAAAAGCTGGTTTGAACCTGGCGAGCGACTCATCTGTGAGCCATGAGCCATAGGTTTTTATCTTGCCGTCGATCACTTGATAGACATCCCTGTATTCCAGGGGCGCGATCTCCAACTGGCGGGTGAAGTCGTGCCATGTTTTTGATTTCACGTTCACAATGTCACCATAGGTAGACCCGACCTCCACTTCCCATTCGAAATGGTTGTCCGCGCTGTCCTGCCATAGGTAGCGGATTTGCTCCTTCCCTTTATACACCTCTATCCCAGTCGGCGGGAATCCCATCAGGTAAACCATGGCATCGTCGGCAAAATATGCCATCGAGCCTTCCACATCACCAGAATTTAAGCGTTCTACCATATTCAGCACCACATCCGAATTAAGGTCATTTTGGGGTGTTTCCTGGCTGACTTGAGGTTGTGTAGGCGGGAGTTGCGTCGCAGGAGGCTGGGTCGGCGGGACCTGCGTCGCAGGAGGCTGGGCGGACGGGACCTGTGTAGCGGTTGGCTGAGAGGCAGGTGCAGCACATCCTGCCATGAACAGCATTGAAAGTAAAACTATGATTTGGATGATCGATTGGATTTTCATGCGCTTCTCTCCTTTTTCATATGGTGTATGAAGTGTCTTTAGCCGGGCAGTTGATCCATATTTACGCCCGCCTAATAAACAGCATAGCAGGACTTGTATTGCGGAATTTGACAGAAATTGCCAAAATTCCCCGTTCGTGAAAAAGTGATCTATACTATTTACAGGGAAAGGGAATGGATTTGCCAACAACGAGTATGTCGATAGCCCTGGAACACTTTACTACCTTCGGCGATCTGCTCAAGTATCTGCGCCGCCGGGCGGGTTTAACGCAACGCGAACTCTCGATAGCAGTCAACTATAGTGATACGCAGATTTCTCGCCTGGAACAAAATGAGCGCATGCCCGATCTGGCAACGCTAACAGCTCTTTTTTTACCTGCCCTGCACATTGATGACCAGCCCGAAGTGGCTGAAAGCCTGCTTGAGCTGGCTGCCACCATGCGCAGAGAAGATGCACCTGCCGCTGGTCTTCCTCCTTACAAAGGGCTACAGTACTTCGAGGAATCCGATGCTGAACTTTTCTTTGGCAGGGAGGCATTGACCGACGTGCTTCTTGAGCGTCTCGCAGAACGCTTGGATTCTGTGCCGCGCTTCCTGGCTATCATTGGCGCTTCAGGAAGCGGGAAATCCTCAGTGGTGCGTGCTGGCTTGGTCCCTGCTTTGCGCTGGAAGCAGCCATCCTCGGGATGGCCCATAATCATCATGACGCCCACTGCACACCCATTAGAAGCTCTGGCAGCCAGTCTCTTCCGGGAAACCCCCTCAAGCCAATCGGCGAGGAGATTTGTAGATGAGCTGGCACATAATCGCCTGGCATTGACCGACTCCCTGAACCGCATGGCGCGCGCTGTTAATGCCGCCCATGCCATCTTATTCGTCGATCAATTCGAGGAGTTGTTCACGCTTTGCCGGAATGAGGCTGAACAGACCGCCTTTGTAGATAACTTGATGACTGCAGCCTATCAGGAAGATGGGTCAGGGATGGTCAGCATTGCCCTGCGGGCGGATATTTACGCCCAATGTGCACAGTTCAATCTGCTGCGCCAGGCTATTTCGCAGCACCAGGAATACATCGCTCCCATGTCAAATGAGGAACTCCGCAGGGCTATCGAGGAGCCAGCTTGGCGTGGGCATTGGGAATTAGAGCCCGGATTAGTGGACACGCTCTTACACGATGTTGGCGCCGATGTGGGGCACACGCAAGAACCGGGTGCACTGCCTCTACTTTCACACTCACTGTTTGTAACCTGGCAGCGGCGGCGCTTGTCAACTGCCGTAGATGCAGCCCAGCCGCCTACGGCGTCCGCCGGATGCGCTTGTTGGGCTGGCAGACATCGCTCCACGCAATCACTTAATGCTACCGACAGCCACTCATTAAAGCCCTGGTTCTCAGTCAACTCACTGGTCAGGAATGCGCCGCAACACCCTCGTTATGACCAAGATCCCAAGTGCGCCGAGCAGCAGGAACCCTGCTATTGGCCCAATCCATTCCGCTGTGGTAAAGGCGATACCAGCCCGGAGCTGGCTCACGGTCATGGCGATTATCGTCGGGACCAACATAACGATCAGGACAAGTAGCGGAACAGCGATAAGGTACCCGAGCGGATCACGGCGCAGCACAAGTACACCAGCAATGAACGCCGCCGGAACGATTATAGCCAGGTCAAGCGCGTGCGTGACCAGTGTGGTACTGTGGCCAAGTAGAGCGGGCGGACTCCCGGTGAGAAGTGAAGTGAGCGGAGCTTCGAGCCAGATAGCCGCTGTCAACAACCCCGACGCCATGAGGAATCCACCAATGAAACGATGGGATAGCCCATCAGCGAGGTAGGTCGTGAGCTGGGGAACGTTGATCACGGTGACCAGGAGCACCAGAGCATAGAACGAGGCGCCGAACAACGCGACATAGACCAGGAACATCGCGTTGAAAGCTATACCGACGGACAGGGTGGCATAGACATAAAGGAAGTAGGTAAGCGCCCCCGCGAGCAGCAACCCGCCGCGTGCCGAACGGCGCCTGTAGCGCATGGCTGATACCACCAGCAGTGGCACACCGAAAAGGAGTGTCACAAAGTCTACGCCGCGCTGGCCAGCTCCCGCCATCACAGAGTCGTAACGGTACAATCCAATGCCGTATATTTGTGCAGTTTCACCACGCACTGTTGTAAACACGTGACTTGACTGTCCGCCATGAGCAAACAGACCGCTTCCGGCGGCTACGACAGCCAACAGCCCGATTAGCCAGCACAATGTGATGATCCAGCTTGATGTCTTCAAGAGCAACACTCCCAGATTCCAGCGGTCTGTCTACATGAACCAGCCTAGGCGCAAGAACGATATATATTATATACTTGACCAGCATTCGCCACGTTACTTGCGCTAGCCAACGTCTCACAGAATCTGCCCAACGGATGGCGCTTCAGCCGCCGCAGAGCGAGCGCAGCAAGCGGAGCCATGCTGCATGCCGTTGTTAGCTGGCGTGTAGAATATGAAGAGCTGGTCCTGGCATAAGAGCAAACGCGTCTATAGAGCCACCAATGATCGGTTGCTTTGCAAACTGTTTATAAAAGCCTGCGATCACCTTCATTTTCCACTTCACAACTTCTACATAGTCGTTAAGCTGCTGAGGACGCTTGAAATCTCCATGAACAAACATCTCGCCCAAGAACCGATCTAGCCTTTGCCATGCAGAATGAAATGCGCGGACATCCCCGTTGATGTAGTATTGGGTGAACGGTTGCCGGACAGAGGAGCTTGCACCATCGTAACCTTGTTTAACAGCATCTCGACTCAGGAAATCTTCGGAAAGATCATAGTCCGGCGAAAAGTCTATATACTTGTTACCTTGCATTTTATGATTGCATATGTGCCATAGTTCTGGAAAGCCATTAGCATTGTAGCCGCAAATATGAAATCCAGATGGATGATTGCTCAGCCATGTCTTGTTTACTTTCTTATTGAGCTCGTCGCAAAGAGTGGCAGCGAATTCTGCAAGAGAGTTTATCCCTGACTTTTTATTTATGAAATTGGGAAGCCAACTGTCTAAATAGATGTTTTGCTGTATTTCAGCTAAACCGTAGTAACCGATCCCGGCATTGAGATACGGAATTTTTACTACTTTCCTCCTGAATTCGGGAGCGGCTTTGCCAGGTAGTGTTATTCGTCGATCAGCAGCAAACAGTATAAAGCTGCTGAGTAGATTGCCTTGCACATGTATCTCGTTAACCAAGAGCGTCATAGCACTCGTCTCTGGATTAGCCGGCTAATGGCTCACCCCTCAGCCGTGCTGAGTGCAGCGGAGCGGGTCGGCTGAAAGCACATGTTGGGCAGCGACCCATGATTGCAAACCCCACTCTGAAATTAGATGGCAATTGTCCCTGGACATGATGCCCGTTCCCAGACAGCAATTATAGTCAGGTAAACGAGGTTTTCATCTGAGCGATTAGTGAATATGCAACCTTTACAAGCGAATCGATCTGTAACTTCAATTCCACTATATCAGCGATTCGAACTTACGAAAGTGCGCCGACTCTCGCGCGAACTAAAATATTATTTTCAAGCGGTAACAACCGGAATCGGTAGCACCACAGTAAATCGTGGTCATGAACACCACCTAGCGATCAACGCTATTTCAGCCTGAGAAAGCCTTCCCCGATGTTTTTGGGGCCGCCACTCAGGCGGTGGTATTCGAAATAGAAGTAGTTCCTTAACAGTCCAAATATGATCGGTAAGACCCGCAGCAATGGCAGGGGTTCGTTGTACCCAGCGAAAGCCATGACT
>Ga0209381_1000928_pt1 | contig 55988 bp, 48 predicted proteins | sample DewCreD2012metaG_FD_184111 | JGI IMG/M metagenome (GOLD analysis project Ga0209381, IMG submission 184111) | Hot spring sediment bacterial and archeal communities from British Columbia, Canada, to study Microbial Dark Matter (Phase II) - Dewar... ... | reverse complement strand
TCAACTGAGCGGGGCGGCACGCCTCGCCCTGGGCCGGATGCGGCGACGCCCGACGCTGGTGGAGTCCTTCTGGAAACAGGCTGAATTGTTTTGAGCCACTTGTCACTATATTATGCGAAAGTCAATAAGTTCGATGCTGTTATCTTGTCTGTTTATCATAGCGTGTATGCAAGATACCACGAACGTGCTGTTTTCTGTGATTCTTGGGGGAATTTTTTCTGGATTGTTTTGGCGCATCAGGCGTTTGGAGCGAGCGCGTCAAGAGTTGACCAACAATAGGGACATTGCATCCAATGCGACAACCGATGGGAGCGAACGACAAGCGCAAGAAAGGGCTCCGGCGGGTGAAACGGACGCTTGAAAACTTCACCGGCACGGATTACCACTATGACGCCGCCGGACAAGTCACCAACCTGTGGCACTACCGCGCGGCCAGCGGCGTGACCAACACCATCAGCCAGTTCAGCTACGGCTACGACGGCGCGGGCAACCGCCTGTGGGTCAAGCGCGCCAACGGCAAGGGCGACGTGTATCGCTACGACGCCACCGACCAGCTCACCAACGTCCTTTACGAGGCCACCCACCCCGACGGCACGCCGGGCGCGTGGACGAACGAGGTGCGCTACGTCTTTGACGCCGCCGGGAACCGGGAAAGCGTCACCCGCACCAACAGCGGCACCACGACCTACGGTGCCAACGCCCTCAACCAATACACCAACGTGGGCGGGGTGGCGGTGGGCTGGGATGCGAACGGGAACCCGACGAACGTGGTCGAGAACGGGGTGACGCTGGCGCTGACCTATGACCGGGAAAACCGGCTCATCATGGTGAACACCGGCACGGTGACGGTGACGAACACGTATGACGCCTTCCACCGGCTGGTGGAACGGGCGACGGCGGGCGGCAAGCTGCGGTTCGTGTATGACAACCGGTGGCGGGTGATCGCCGAGTATGACCAGAACGACGTGCTGGTGAACAAATACGTGTATGGCCCGGAGATTGACGAGCCGGTGCGGCTGACGCGCGGGGCGGGGCGGTTTTATTATCATCAGGCGGCGCTGGGGACGGTGACGGAATTGACCGGCTGGCTGGGGCACGTGCGGGAGCGTTACGAGTATGACGTGTATGGGCAGCCGACGCTGCGGAACAACGTGGGCACGGAGATCGCCAGTTCACAATTCGGCAACCGCTTCCTGTTCCAGGGGCGGGACCGCGATCCGGACACGGGCCTCTACAACTTCCGCTACCGCACCTACTCCCCCACGCTGGGGAGGTTCTTGCAGGTGGATCCCATTCGGGAACGGGGTGGGTGGAATTTTTACGCGTTTGTCAATAATGCCCCGGTGACTAAACTGGATCCATTAGGGCTGAAAGCTGATGGATACAAGGAGTGTATTGATGCTGCTGTTGCGACATACGACTTTTGCGCAACGGAGTGCGGAGTTCCGGCACTTTTTTTAACGGGGGTTGGCATAGTTGGAGCTGTCGCCGCTCCTGGTGTCGGGCTTGTTCTCGGAGGTATAATGACCATTTCGGCAGCGTGGGTATACAACAGGTGTGAAAAGGGCTGCGCGCGAACACGGGACGCCAGCATTGAAGAATGCAGCAAGAAGAAGTGCCGATGAAAAACGCAAGAACAAATCCTGAATACAGCCGAACGCAGACGACTGATTCGCTTTTCCGAATGGCGAAAACGTGTGCTTTCATGTCTGGAATTTTTTTGTTGAGCAAGGTTATTTATGCTCATTCATTGCCCGCCGAGTTTATCTTGGTTCTTGGTATATCAGCTGGAGTGCTGGCCGTGCTGGCGTATTTTATCAAACGCTATTCAAAATAATGATGAGTTGATTTGCCGTTGGTGAAGCGCCTTCCACCGGCTGGTGGAGCGGGCGACGGCCAGCGGGAAGACGCGGTTCGTGTATGACCACCGCTGGCGAGTGAGCGCGGAGTATGACGGAAATGATGCGCTCGTGAACCGATACGTTTATGGCCCGGAGATTGACGAGTTGTGACGTGGCGCAGGCAGCTTGCCTGCGGGTTCCGGGAGCGGCCTGCTCCCGGTTCCGTGGCGGCGCAGGCAGCCTCCGCCGTCGTTCATTTTCGCTTCGTCATCCGCGCTGGCCCGGCCCTCGGGCAGGCTGCCCGGGACACCCGCAGACTGGCAGCCTGCGCTACGCGGCCTCGCAGTATGGCAACCGCTTCCTGTTCCAGGGCCGGGACCGCGACCCGGACACGGGCCTCTACAACTTCCGCCACCGCACCTACTCCCCCACGCTGGGGAGGTTTCTGCAAACGGATCCGATTGGGGAACGGGGTGGGTGGACCCTTTATTCTTTTGTAGAAAACTCGCCGACGCAGATTGCAGATCCACTTGGCTTGGCATCCAAGAAGAAATCCCCATCGCTTCTACCGGAAACCAGTTATGACAATTGCTTCCTCAACTGCAAATCGCTTGCCACTAGCGCCATGCTCGGAACGCTTAGTCAGGCTGCGGACAACAACATGGCCGGTCTAATTACCGGTGCGGCGTTTACTCTTGGAGGAATTGTCGTAGGGGCCTTTATCAAACCTGTTGGAATTGCTATCTCGGGTGCTGGCATCATCATATCTATTGTCCAAGTAAATGATGTTTTCAACGATTCAGCTGCTGCCAAACTTGAAGCGCGCAGGCAGTATTTGCGGTGCTTGAACGATTGCAAAAGGAAGTTTCCCTCTCAACAATGTGCCGAAGCCGCGACAGAATTCTGGAAAGACTTCCCGATCAAACTGTAGCTTAATGCGACATGAATTACTATTTCAGAACTTCAATATTTGCTCTGTTTGGATTTATGGCTTTGGTGGGCGTTGTGTTCATCTGGGGACCATATCTTGCAGTAATTAATCAACTTCCTTTTCATATTTCAGACAAAACGTTGATTCTAGAGGTTCAGGATTTATCGAGGCGAGCTGTGATGTATTCAGCTATTGGGGGAAGTGTTTTCACTTTTTGTATTGTTAAATTATTTTCGGCGAGGAAGAAATGATGCCTCAATGAAAGTTGACGCGAATATGGCATTCTTCGTGGCTGGACAGCTTGGTCACCTGTGGGGCAAGCGCGCCAACGGCAAAGGCGACGTGTATCGCTACGACGCCACCGACCAGCTCACCAACGTCCTTTACGAGGCCACCCACCCCGACGGCACGCCGAGCGCGTGGACGAACGAGGTGCGCTACGTCTTTGACGCCGCCGGGAACCGGGAAAGCGTCACCCGCACCAACAGCGGCACGACCACCTACGCTGCGAACGCCCTCAATCAATACACCGCCGTGGGCGGGATGACGCTGGGCTGGGACGCGAACGGGAACCCGACGAACGTGGTCGAGAACGGGGTGACGCTGGCGCTGACGTATGACCGGGAAAACCGGCTCATCATGGTGAACAACGGGACGGTGACGGTGACGAACACGTATGACGCCTTCCACCGGCTGGTGGAACGGGCGACGGCGGACGGGAAGCTGCGGTTCGTGTATAACCGCCGTCGGCGGAGGATCAAGGAGCACGACCAGAACGACGCGCTCGCGAAAGGTGGGGCGCTGGGCACGCCGGCATTCGTCCGGGCGGAAGCGCCACCTCACTTGGTCAGTGGCGACGGGCCGACGGTGTCATCGCGCCCGGCGGCTTCGCGCAGCCGGCGGTTGCAGATTTCGAGGTAGTTGGCCGCGATGGGATTGTGCTTCCACTGGAGACGCAGGGAGCGCTCGAACCACGGGCGCGCGGCGGCGTAGTTTTCCCGCTGCACGAAGTGCCAGCCGACGTGCGCCACGGTGTAGTAGCCGTTGGGGTCCAGTTCCTCGGCGCGGGCATACCAAGGCCAGGATTCCGCGCTGCGCCCCACCCAGTCGAGGCACATGCCGTGGCGGAGGAAGCTGTAACTGTCAAAACGGTTGAGCCGGGCCGCGCGCTCGAACCACGTCATCGCTTCGCCCGCCAGTTCGCGGTGATCGAAGCCGCCTTCCCAGCTTTGCACGCGATAACATTCGCCGACGAGGTAGGCGGTCTCGAAATTGCGCGGTTCCACCGCGAAGGCGGCTTCGTAATGCGCGGCTTGCAGGGAGGAAAAGAGCGGGAGCCGGCGCGCCTCCGCCAACCACCATTGTTCCAGAGCCTGGCGCCGGAAATTCACGGCCAGGAAAACGGCCGCGCCCAGCAGGAGGAGGGTGATCGCCCCGGTCACCAGACGCGGCGCGGCCATCCACCAGCGTTCGGTGGCGAAGCGCAGGTGCGCGGTGAGGAACGCGAGGAAGGCGACCGCCAGGAGCGCGTTGGCGGGGATGTGCATGTTGAAATCCACGAACGAATGCAGCCCCAACGCCACCAGTCCCGCAGACCCGCCGAGCGCGAAGGCGAAGCGGTTGCTCCGTCGGTGGCCGAGGTCCGCCGCCGTGCCGCCGAGGTGCCGCCAGGCGCGCGCCAGCCCCGCCGCCAGAAGCGCCAGCGCGCTCAGCACCAACCCGAGGCCGACGATGCCCCAGTCCACGAGTGTGTTGAGGTAGTCGTTGTGCGCGCGGTCGGGGCGAAGCTGGATTTCCTGGGGCCGCACGCTGCGGAACCGGTAATCGAAATGCCCCGGGCCGGCCCCGAGCCACGGGTTTTCCCGCCACAAATCCAGCGCCGGCCCCCACAGCAGGTAACGGGAGTATTCCGGTCCCCGCAGTTCCTCGACCGCCCGCGCCGCGCGCTGGCGGAGCACGTCGGCCTTGGGCACCACGATGAACGCGCTCGCGCCCATCAGGAGCAACGCGAAAATCGCCGCGAGCCGGTAGCCGCGATGAAACAGCAGGATGCCGAAAAAAAAGAGGAGCGCGCCTGCCAGTGCCACCCAGGCGCCGCGCGACATGCTCACGCCCAGTCCGACCGCAATCACACAGGTGGCGTAGCCGAGCAGAATCCGAAGCACGGGTTTCATGCGACCCGCGATGGTGTAGGCCAGCCCGAGGGGCAGGATGAGTTCAAGAAACCCGGCGAGGTGGTTCGGGTTGATGTAGGTGCCCGTGCCGCGCCCGGCATATTCGCCCGGCAGCCACCAGACGCGGAAATCGCCGGTGAAGAACTGGTAGGCGGCGTAGCACGCAACTGCCATGGCGAGAAATACCAGGGTGTAGCCGACGAGGTTCACCGTCTCCTGCCGGTGCAGGTTCTGGACAATCAGGAAAAACGCGAGGGCGTAAACCACGATGCGGATGAGTTCGAGCCGGGCGACGTATTCGATGTCCGCCGCGAAGTAACGCCAGGCGGCGAAGCCGGTGAAGGCGAGGACCGCCCAGGTGACCGGCGGCAGGAGCAACCGCGGCCGGGGCTTGCACCACAAGCGCACGCCCCACACCAGCGCCGCTGCCGTGATCAGGTATTGCCCCACGAGAAACGGCACCGGGTCGGACGCGCCATTGGCCAGCGGCCCGAAGCACAACGCCCCCAGCACCAGCGCGATGATCACGCGCTCCAGTCCGGCATCGAAGCGTTCGCGGTCCATGAGGGTTGCGCGGGTTGAGGGGTGAATCAGATTTCGACCCGGCCCGTGAAGCAAAAATCCGCCGGGCCGCAGAGTTGCACCCGGGTGAACCGGCCCGCCGCCGGCTCGAAACTCACTTCGAGTTCGTCGCCGCCCTGCACGCGCACCTTGACCGGCGGGGGGAAGCCGTGAACGCGCGCCGCGATCAGCGCCGCCGCCGTCACGCCCGTGCCGCACGCCAGCGTTTCGCCCTCGACGCCCCGCTCGAAGGTGCGGACCCGGATGGCGCCCGGACCGAGCACCTGGACGAAGTTCACATTGGTTCCGCGCGGGCCAAACTCGGGATGCCGCCGCACCTCGGGGCCGACGGTCCCGATCATTGCCCGGTCCGCGTCCGGCACGAACAGGACCGCGTGCGGCACCCCGGTATTGAGGAAATGAATCGTGGTCGGTCCGGCGGTTTGCAGCGGCACGGAAAGGTTGAGTCGTTCGTCCTGCGGCTCGGTGAGCCGGATGCTCACGCGCTCGCCGCGAAATTCTGCGGCAATGACGCCCGCCGTCGTTTCGAAGGTCAGGCGCGGCCCCGCGCCGGCCACGCGCTGGACGTAACGGGCGAAACACCGCGCGCCGTTGCCGCACATTTCCGCCGCGCTGCCGTCGCTGTTCCAGAATTGCCACGCCCAGTCCGCCTTTCCCGACAGGCAGGGCACCAGCGCCATCACGCCGTCCGCGCCCACGCCGCGATGACGGTCGCACAGGCGGATGACCTGGGCGGGCGTAAGTTGAATGGTTCCAGCGCGGTTGTCGAAGAGGACGAAATCATTGCCCGCCCCGTTCATCTTGGTGAAGTCCAGCATCATGGCGGCCCAAGCTACGAACGCGCCGGAGGCGTGCAAGCGTCAATCGGGTTCCGGCTTTACTCGCGCCTCCGCGATTTCCACAGTGGCCGTGCCCGCCACGCGTGGGCGATGGCAATTCATGAGCTGGCTTTACCGCAACCTCCTCCGTCCCGCCTTTTTCCGGCACGATCCCGAAGCCGTCCACAACTTTACGCTCCGCTCGCTCGCGCGCGTCAGCCGGCACCCGGCGCTGTGCGAGGCGGTCGAAGCGGTTTGCGGCGCGGTGCCGCTGCCGGTGACCGTGTTTGGCCTGCGCTTTCCGAATCCCGTGGGGCTGGCGGCCGGCATGGACAAGGCGGCCGAAGCCGTGCCCGCGTGGGCCGCGCTGGGTTTCGGCCATGCGGAACTCGGGGCGGTGACCTGGCACGCCCAACCCGGCAATCCCGCGCCCCGAGTATTTCGCGCGCCGCCCGCCGGCGCGCTGGTCAACCGCATGGGCTTCAACAATCCCGGGGCTGACGCCGTGGCCGCCGAACTCGAGCGCTGGCACAACGCCGGTTGGCACCCCGCGCACCCCGTCGGCATCAATCTCGGCAAGTCGAAGATCACGCCGCTGGCGGAGGCGGCGGGCGATTACGCGAACTCTTTCCGCCGGCTCTGGGCGCTGGCGGACTTTTTCGTCGTCAATGTCAGTTCCCCGAACACCCCCAACCTGCGCCAGTTGCAGGACCGCGCGGCGTTGGATGAAATTCTCGCGGCGTTGCAGGAAGTGAATGAGACGATGGCGCGCGCGGCATCCACGGCCGCGTCTGCGACGCCCGCTGAGCGTCCGTCTCCCGCCTCCCGCCTCGGCCCCAGGCCCATCCTTGTCAAAGTCGCCCCGGACCTGAGCTTTGACGCCCTGGATGAAATTCTGGACGTGGTGCAAACGCGCCGGCTCGCCGGCATCGTGGCCACGAACACCACGCTGACACGCCCGGCGACGGCGGATGCGGCGCTGCAAAGTGTCTATGCCGAGCCGGGCGGTTTGAGCGGCGCCCCGTTGCGCGAGCGCAGCACGAGCATCATCCGCCATCTGCATCGGCAGGCGGGCGGGCGGGTGCCGATCATCGGGGTGGGCGGCATTTTCACGGCCGGCGATGCGTGGGAGAAAATCACCGCCGGGGCGAGCCTGGTGCAGGTTTACACCGGCTACATTTACGAGGGGCCGACCCAGCCCGCCCGCATTGTGGCTGGTTTGCGTGAACGGCTGGCCTGCGGGGGGTTTCGCAGCCTTCAGGAAGCCGTCGGCAGCGCGGCGGGTTGATCATGCTTTCTGCGCTTCCTTGGCCCAGGTGTCCTTGAGCGTGATGGTGCGGTTGAACACGGGTTGGCCGGGGGCGCTGTCCGGATCGAGGCAGAAGTAGCCGAGGCGCTCGAATTGGTAACGCAACTCGGGCCGCGCGTCCCGCAGCGATGGCTCCAGTTTGGCGGTGATGACTTCGAGACTCTTTGGATTCAGCGCGGTCTTGAAGTCGCGGCCGTCCTTGTCCGGTTCCGGCTCGGTGAAAAGGCGGTCGTAGAGGCGCACTTCGGCGTCCACGGCGTGCGCGGCGCTGACCCAGTGGATGGTGCCTTTGACTTTGCGCGCGGCGGTCGCGCCGCCGGTCTTGCTGTCGAGGTCGGCGGTGCAGCGCAGTTCGGTCACGTTCCCCGTCGCGTCCTTTACCATCTCGTCGCACTTGATGATGTAGGCGTATTTCAAGCGCACTTCGCCGCCGGGCTTGAGGCGGAAGAATTTCGGCGGCGGCACTTCGGCAAAGTCGTCGCGCTCGATGAAGAGTTCGCGGCTGAAGGGAATCTTCCGCTTGCCCGCGCTTTCGTCCTCGGGATTGTTGACGGCTTCAAGCTCCTCGGTCCTGCCCTCGGGATAATTCGTGATGATGACCTTGAGCGGGCGCAGCACGGCGAGGCGGCGCAGGGCGCGCTGGTTCAGGTCGTCCCGGATGGCGTGCTCGAAGACGGCGATGTCCGTCGTGCTGACGTATTTGGTCACGCCGACGCCGATGGCGAAGTTGCGCAGCGCCTCGGGCGTGATGCCGCGCCGTCTCATGCCGCTGAGGGTGGGCAGGCGCGGGTCGTCCCAACCGGTGACGATCTTCTCGTTCACGAGCTGGATGAGCTTGCGCTTCGAGACGATCATGTGGGTGGGGATGAGCTTGGCGAACTCGTATTGCCTGGGCAGCGGGCGCGGCAGGTCCAGGTTCTCCAGAATCCAGTCGTAAAGCGGCCGATGCACCTCGAACTCGAGTGTGCAGATGCTGTGCGTGATCCCTTCGAGGTAATCGCTCAGGCAGTGCGCGAAGTCATACATCGGGTAGATGCACCAGCGGTCGCCGGTGTGATGATGCGCCGCATGGCGGATGCGGTAGAGCAGGGGGTCGCGCAGCCAGACGTTCGGCGAGGCCATGTCAATCTTCGCGCGGAGCGTGCGGGCGCCGTCGGGGAACTCGCCGTTCTTCATGCGCGTGAAGAGGTCGAGGTTTTCGGCGATGCTGCGGTTGCGCCACGGCGAGTCCTTGCCGGGCCGGTCGGGCGCGCCGCGATAGGCGTCGGTGTCGGCGGGCGAGAGGTCGCAGACGTAAGCCTTGCCCTTTTGGATGAGCGCGAGGGCGTATTCGTAAAGCTGGTCGAAGTAATCGGAGGCGTAGAACGGCTCCAGTGTGAGGTCTTCGTGGGTGCGGCCGACGACGGCGGGCAGATGGAAGTCAGATTTGCCGTTGACGGTTTGCCGGGCGGGAGTTTTGCCCTTGGGTTTCAAACCGTAGTGGGCGGTCGCCCAGCCGCGGATGAGCCATTCGACGTCCTCCTCGATGGACTCGACGTATTCGCTGTCCTCCTTGGTGGGGTTGGTGTCGTCCATGCGGAGGTTGCAGACGCCGCCGAACTCGCGGGCGATGCCAAAGTTGAGGCAGATGCTCTTGGCGTGGCCGATGTGGAGGTAGCCGTTCGGCTCGGGCGGAAAACGGGTGTGGATGCGCGGATATTTCCCCTCGGCCACGTGTTGCGCGACGAGGTCGCGGATGAAATCACTCGGAGCCGGTGCGGGAACCGCGTTCTGGGTGCCGTCAGACATGCGAGAAGGGTAAGCGAGGCGAGGGGGGCGAAGCAATGGAGTGCTGCGTCGGCCGGCTGGACAGCAACGCACCGTGGCGGCGGTCCGGGCTTTTGGCTTGCCGGGGCAGGGTTGGTTGTTACAGTCCGGCCCCACCGCGCCACGGTGGATTTGCTTTTCAACCCGGAACTTCTCGCGTGAAAATTTTCAGCGGCACCGCCAACGAACCCCTTGCCCGTGCCATCTGCCAGCACATTGGCATGGCTCTCGGGCGCTGCACCATTCAGCCGTTTCCGGACGGCGAATCGTTCATCAAGATTGACGAGAATGTGCGCGGGGAGGACGTGTATGTCGTCCAGCCCACGTCGCCGCCGACCAATCACAACCTGATGGAGTTGTTCATCATGATTGACGCGCTGCGGCGGGCGAGCGCCAAGCGCATCACGGCGGTGATCCCGTTTTATGGCTACGCCCGGCAGGACCGCAAAGATCAGCCGCGCGTGCCCATCACGGCCAAGCTGGTGGCGAATTTGCTGGTCGCCGCCGGGGCCAACCGCCTGCTGACCATGGACCTGCACGCACAGCAGATTCAGGGTTTTTTCGACATCCCGGTGGACCACCTCTACGCGGCCCCGGTCATGTATAAGTATTTGAAGCGAAAGAAGCTGGGCAACCTGGTGGTGGTCAGCCCCGATGTGGGCGGATTGAAGATGGCGCACGCCTATTCGCAGGTGTTGAGGTCCGAATTGGCCATCGTGGCGAAGTCCCGCAAGAGCGCCACCGAGGTGGAGGCGGTGGCCTTGATTGGCGATGTGCGGGGCCGGAACTGTCTGCTGGTGGACGACCTCACGGAAACCTGCGGCACGCTGGTGAGCGCGGCCAGATTCCTCAAGCAGCAGGGCGCACAGAAGATTTTCGCGTGCGTTTCCCACGCGGTGCTCAGCCCCATCGGCATTGAAAGATTGCGCAATTCGGTCATTGACGAACTGATAACCACTGATACCGTCTCGCGCCCGCCCGTCAGCGGGGTGAACCTCACCACGTTGAGCGTGGCTGGATTGTTGGGTGAAGCCATCCAGCGAATCCACAGCAACCAGTCTGTGAATTCGCTGTTCGCTTTCAAAGATGGACGTCCCGCGTAGCCGGAGACGGTGAGTATTTGAATTGCCGAAAAAATGAAATCAGTTGCCTTGAACGCCGCGCCGCGGGTGGAAACCCGGCGCAACAAGATCGCAGTGCTCCGCGCCTCCGGGCGCGTTCCCGCCGTCATCTACGGGCGCAATCTGCCTTCCCGGAATCTCTCCGTGGATGCCCGGGAACTCCACACCCTCCTGCATCACAGTGCCTCGGAAAACATCCTCGTGGACCTCGCGGTCCAGGGCGACACCCTGCCCAAGCGGCTGGCGTTGATTCAGGAGGTGCAGCATCACCCGCTCAACGGCGCGGTCCTGCACGTGGATTTTCACGAGGTGCGGGAGGACGAAAAAGTCACCATTGCCGTCCCCGTGGAAACCACCGGCGAAGCCATCGGCGTGAAGACGGGCGGGGGCGTGCTGGAGCACGTGCTTTTCCGCCTGAAGCTGCGCGCCCTGCCCAAGGATTTGCCCGAGCAGTTGATTTTGGACGTCACCAGCCTCGAGGCCGGTCGCGCCATCCACATCGGCGACATCCAGCCGCCGGAGGGCGTTGAAATCCTCGGCAACAAGGCGGCGGTGGTGGTGGCCTGCGCCCTGCCGCGGGCGGAGACCGAGGAAACGTCCGCCCCGGAAGCCGCGCCGGCTGCCGGCGAGGTCGAGATGATCAAAGAGAAAAAAGAAGACGGCACCGCCAAGCCGGACGAGAAAGGGGCCGCCGACAAGAAGGCCGCCGGTCCGGGCGACAAGAAAGCCGCCGCGCCGGCCGAGAAAAAGGCCGAAAAGAAGTAGGTTGCGGAGCCTGGCGGGCCGCGGGTTGGAGTGGTCGCGATGGATTCGCTGCACCTCATCGCGGGGCTGGGCAACCCCGGTTCCGAATACGCGGAAACCCGCCACAACGCCGGGTTCATGGTTGTGGAACGGCTGGCCCGCCGATGGGGGGCCGAATGGCGACGGAGCGCCCGGTTCACCGCGCAGTTGGCGCGGCACACCGGGCCGGGCGGGCAGCGGGTGCTGCTTTGCCAGCCTTTGAGCTTTATGAATTGCTCGGGGGCGGTGGTCGGCCCGCTGGCGGGCTACCACCGGGTGACGCCGGACCGGCTGATGGTGGTGGTGGACGACGCGGATTTGCCGCTGGGCGAGTTGCGGATGCGCCCGCACGGCGGCAGTGGCGGGCATCATGGATTGGCGTCCATCGCCGCGCACCTCGGAACGCAGAATTTTGCCCGGCAACGGGTGGGCATTGGACGGCAAGCCGGCGCCCGGGAAATCACCGGCCATGTGCTGGGCCGTTTTGCCCGCGCGGAACAGGCACTGCTGGAGCGGGTGCTGGAACGCGCGGCGGACCAGTTGGAATGCTGGCTGCGCGCGGGTCTGGCCCGGGCCATGAACGAATTTAACGGGGCCGCAACCGGCTCCCACAACGAAGGAACAGAACAGTGAAACGTTACGAAGCGCTCTTCATTCTGAACACGGCCGGCCGCGAGGAAGGCGTGCAGGAAATCATTGACAAGGTTCGCGCCGAGCTCACCGGCCTCGGAGCGAAGATCGAGACGGTCCAGAAAATGGAAAAGCGCCCCTTTGCCCGCGTGGCCGACCGCATGAAGGTCAAGGAGGGTTTCTATGTGAACTACATTTTCGAGGCCCCCCCCGGCGTCCCGGTGAAGTTGCAGAAGCATTTCGCCCTGCACGATGAGGTGCTTCGCATCCTGGTGACCGAAGCGACCGTGTCCGCGCCGGCCAAGTGATCCATCGCAACCGTCCGCCTCCCCGCCTATGGCCAACTTCAACAAAGTCATCCTGATGGGCAATCTCACCCGGGATCCGGAACTGCGTTACACGCCCAAAGGCACGGCCATCGCAAAACTCGGCCTCGCCATCAACCGCTATTGGACCACGGAAACCGGGGAGAAGAAGGAGGAGGTGACCTTCGTAGATGTGGACGTGTTTGGCCGGACGGCGGAAAACTGCGGCCAGTTCCTCCGCAAGGGCCGTCCCGTCCTCGTTGAGGGGCGCCTCCGCTACGAACAATGGGACGACAAGCAAACCGGTCAGAAGCGCAGCCGCCTGGGTGTGGTCGCCGAGACCGTGCAGTTTCTGGGCAGTCCCGCGGGCGGCACGGAAGGCGGCGCGGCCGGGACCGCCCGCCCCCGCCCTGCGGCGGCCGCCGCCGCTCCCGCCGCCGAACCGATCCCCGGTGACGCCCCGCCCGAATCCGACGACGTTCCCTTTTGATTCGTTCCCTCCACGCGCATCCCCCCTTTATCCTATGGCCAAGACAGAAGTCATTCTCCTCAAGCACATCGTCGGACTCGGCGCCGAATCGGACCAGGTCAAGGTGGCGGCCGGTTACGCCCGCAATTACCTGTTGCCCCAGGGGCTGGCGATTCCGCTGACGGCCGCCAACAAACGCCGCCTCGAGGCACTCCGCCAACGCCGCGCCGAACGCGAGGCCCAGGAACTCAACACCATGAGCGACCTCGCCAAGAGCCTGCAGAAGCTCGTGCTCAAGGTGAAGGTCAAGACGGGCGAGGACGGCAAGATGTTCGGGCACGTCACCAATGGCATGATTGCCGACGAACTCAAGCATCAGTTCGACATCACCCTCGACAAACGCAAAATCCAAACCGACCACGGACTCAAGACGCTGGGCGAACACGAGGTGCCGCTTAACCTCCACGCCGACGTGAAGGCTACGCTCAAGGTGCTCGTGGAAAGCCTGAATCCGCCGCCCCCGCCCGTTGAGGCCGACAAGAAGGACAAGGCGGAGGAAGGCAGGGGGGACCGTCGCCGGCCCCGCGCGTCGCGCGCGGAGAAGTCCGCCGACAAACCCGCCGCCGCCTGAGCCGCCGCTGGTTTGGTTTTCACCCCGCCGGAATCCTCACAGGTTTCCGGCGTTGCCTTTTGGAGCTGCGGTTTCCCGGCCCGCCCTTCACCCGCTTTTGCGTGGCATTCCACCGTTGCCCGATTAGCTTGCGCGCGTGCATCCGGAAGCGTTCCGCCTCGGCTCCCTGACCGTTCACTGGTATGGCATCCTGCTCGTGGCCGGCTTTCTGGCCGCCATCTGGACCGCCAACCGGCGCGGCCAGCGGGCGGGTCTCTCCCCGTCCTCCCTGTCCGATCTCGCGATTTGGTTGCTTGTGGGCGGCATCGTCGGCGCGCGGCTGCTGCATGTGGTGAGTTACTGGGAACGCGACTTTGCCGGCCGCCCCTGGTGGGAGGCGTTCGCCGTCTGGCGCGGCGGTCTGGTCTTCTATGGCGGCCTCATCGGGGCCACCGTTGCGGGTGCCGTCTTCGCCCGCTCGAAACGGCTGCCGTTCTTCAGGACCGCCGATGTGCTCGCCCCCAGCATCGCGCTGGGCAGCGTTTTTGGCCGGCTCGGTTGCCTGCTGACCGGCTGCTGTTTCGGCCAGCCCTGCGGGTTGCCGTGGGCGATTCAATTTCCCATCCACTCCCTGCCCTGGGAGGAACAGGCGCGGCGCGGCCTCATTGGAACCGATGAACCCGCGCTGCCCGTGCATCCCACGCAACTTTACGACTCGCTCGCCAATCTGCTCCTCTACCTCGGCCTGGCCTGGCTGTTCCGGCGGCGGCGGTTTGATGGCCAGGTGTTCGGCGCTTTTCTCATCGGCTACGCGGTGCTGCGTTCATTGGTGGAGCTTGCGCGCGGCGACTATGGCGCTGCCGATCGCTGGGGGCCGCTCACGCCTGCGCAAGCGGTCAGCGGTCTCATTCTGCTGGCCGGCGTTGCCGTGCTGTTGCGCCCCCGCCCGGGACCGTCCGCCGCAAAATGACTTCGCCCGTCATGCCCGCCCCGTTGTTTCTCGCCGGCGCCACTGCCAGCGGCAAAAGCGAACTCGCCCTCGAACTTGCCGCCGCTCTCGACGGGGAAATCATTTCGGTGGATTCCATGCAGGTCTACCGCGGCCTCGACATCGGCACCGCCAAACCCTCGCCCGCCGAGCGCACCCGTGTTCCGCACCACCTGATTGATGTGGTGGAGGTGGGTGAGCGGTTCGACGCCGCGCAATTCGTCGCCCGCGCCCGCGCGGCGGAAACGGCCATCCGCGCGCGGGGCCGCCGTCCGATTTACTGTGGCGGCACCGGACTTTACTTCCAGGCTCTGCTCGGTGGCCTCGGCGACGCCCCGCCGACCAATCCGGCCCTGCGGGCGGAACTGGAACGCACCCCGCGCGACGAACTGTTGGGCGAGCTGGCCGCCCGCGATCCGGAAACGTTCGGGCGCATTGACCGCCACAACCGCCGCCGGGTGGTCCGCGCCCTGGAAGTCATCCGGCTCACGGGCCGGCCCTTTTCGGCTCAACGGGCGGCCTGGGACGAAATTCCGGCACTTCCCGGTGTGCCGCATTTTTTCATTCTGGACCGCGCCAAACCGGACCTTGACGCCCGCATCAACGCCCGCGTGGATGCCATGTTTGCCGCCGGCCTTGTGGCGGAAACCCGGGCCATGCTGCAGTGTGGCCTCGCCACCAACCCCACCGCCCTTCAGGCCATTGGCTACCGGCAGGTGGTCGAACATTTAAGCGGCGAACGACCGCTGGCGGAAACCATCGAACTGGTCAAAATCCGCACCCGGCAATTCGCGAAGCGCCAGCTCACCTGGTGGCGCCGTTACGCGCCGCCGGGCGCCCGCTGGCTGGCCCTCGCCGCCGGTCATTCCGCCGCCGAACTGGCGCCGCGACTCGTGGACGAAATTGCTTCCGCTCCGGCCTGACCGGTGAAAGTTCCTTTTGTCACGGCCCGCTTCTTGCGTCAGGCTCCGGTCATGCGCCGCATTGCGCTCCTGTTCTCCTTCCTGCTGGCGGTCTCCGCCTTTGCCCGGCCCGCCAGCCGCCCGAACATCCTTTTCATCATGACGGATGACCACGCCGCGCACGCGTTGAGCGCCTACGGCAGCCGCGTCAACCACACGCCGCATCTCGACCGGCTGGCGCGCGAAGGCGTGCGCCTGGACCGCTGTTACGCGGTCAACGCGATCTGCACGCCCAGCCGCGCCACCATTCTCACCGGCCAATACAGCCACAGCAATGGCGTGCCCGCGTTCAACCGCTTGGATGGTTCGCGGCCCAACGTGGCGAAGTATTTGCAGGCGGCGGGCTACCACACCGCCATGATCGGCAAATGGCACCTGGGCGGCGACCCGACGGGCTTCGACTACTGGACCATTCTTCCCGGCCAGGGCCTGTATTTTGATCCGGTCTTCATCGAGCCTTCGGGGCGGCGGACCATTCCGGGCTACGTCACCGACATCATCACCGACCTGACCATTGAGTGCCTGCGGAACCGCCCGAAGGACAAACCGTTTTTCGTCATGTCGCATCACAAGGCCCCGCACCGTGAATGGGCACCGCCCCCCAAGCACGCCGCGCAGTTCGCCCACCGCGTGATTCCCGAGCCGCCGACGCTGTTCGATGATTACGCGACCCGGACCGACGCGCTCCGGGAATCCCGGCAGAAAATCCTGGAAGACCTCACCCGCCGCGATTTGAAACTCCCGCCGCCCGCGGAGCTGCAAGGTCCGGCGCGGCAGCGCTGGTTGAACGAGGCGCCCCTTGAACTGGACCTCGTGGCCCCCGATGGCCGCACCAACCGCCTCACCGGCGACGCGCTGAAGCGCTGGAAGTATCAGCGTTACATGCAGGACTACCTCGCCTGCGTGCAGTCCGTGGATGACAACGTGGGCCGGCTGCTCGACTGGCTGGACGCCAACGGCCTGCGCACCAACACCATCGTCATTTACACCAGCGACCAGGGCTTCTTCCTCGGTGACCACGGTCTGTTTGACAAGCGGTTCATGTATGAGGAATCCGTCCGAATGCCCTTTCTGGTCCGCTGGCCCGGACAAATCCCGCCCGGCACTGCCACCGCCGCCCTCGCCATCAACGCGGATTTTGCCCCCACCTTCATGGACCTCGCCGGCCTGCCTGTGCCGGCCGACATGCAGGGCCGCAGCCTGCTGCCGCTCCTGCGCGGCACCCCGCCCCCGGACTGGCGGACGAGTTTCTACTACCGTTATTACCACGACCCCGGCCACCACAACACTCGCGCCCACTACGGCGTCCGCACCACCACGCACAAACTCATCCACTACTGGAAGCTGGACCAGTGGGAGCTGTTCGACCTCACGCAAGACCCGCACGAACTGCGCAACCTCCACGCCGATCCGGCGCATCAAGCCACCGTCCGCGAACTTCAGGCGGAACTGGCGCGGCTCCGGCAGGAGTTGCGGGACGAGGACCAGTTTGCCGACTCGCTTCCGCCCGACGGCGTGTGAAGCGGGCGCATCTCAGTTTATTGCAGGCGGTGGCGGCAGGCATCCTGCCTGCCGTAGAGGGCGGCATCCTTGCCGCCCGGAATGAGCGTGGCTCCGGGCGGGCGACATGAACTCGCCGAGCGCCCCGTGCGGGCGGGCGTTGCTTTCCGCCGGGCTGGGAAGCCCGGCTCCACGTCAGCCAAGGATTGCCGACGCTACCACCGCACACATATGAAACGGACTTGCAAGAAAGTGAGATGCGCCCGTGTGAAGCCCCGGATGAAAGAATTTCGTGCATTTCCGCTTTCGCCACGCTTCCATTCCGGCATGAACATCCAGACGGCGGTGTTGTGTGACGCGGCAACGGACGACCACGGCAAGCTCAATCTTCTGGGCGCTTTTGACACCATCTACGCGCAGCAACTCCCGGCCGTGCATCCCCAGTGCGCCATCGCCCTCCGCATCACCTTCACCAGCGGCGACGAAGGCACGCACCAGATGAAGCTGCTCTTCGTGGACGCGGATGGGCGCCCGATGATGCCCGGCATGGACATTCCGGTGGAGGTGGCCATCCCCGAGGACACGCACTTTGGCACCCGCAACTTCATCGTCAACATCCAGCAACTCAAATTCGAGGCCCCGGGGTTGTATGCCATTGATGTGGCGCTGAACGGCCAGACGGTGGCGAGCATTCCGCTCATGGTCCGCCTCGTGCAACCACAGGTGGACGAGTCGGAGAAGTGGAAACAGGCGGGGTGAACCTGAATTCCGGAATCGCAATGGCCGTTCGGAGGCGGGGCAGCGGTCTGGCGGCGGGCGGACCGGCTCAGAGCGGCCTGATCACCGTGCCGCGAAGTTCAATCACGGTCGCCACCGGGTCCGGGGCCTGGGCCGGCACGGTGAGTTCCCAGCCGGCGGGCGTGGGGGTGACGGAGATTTTTCCGTGTCGGCGGCCAGCCAGGAAGCCGGCTTGCGGGGCGCGGCCTTTGGTTGCCGCCGGCACGAGGAGCTTGCCATCGGCGGGCCAGTCGAAGACGTGAAGGTAGAGGCGGCCTGGCTTGGCGGTGATGCGGCCCCAGTCCACTGCGCCGAGCGGATTGGCGGTGGTGCCGTGGATGGACCGTCCGTTCACTTTCATCCACGCGCCGATGGCGGTGAAGGCTTTCACGGTTTCGGGGTCGAGCGAGCCGTCGCCCAGCGGCCCGATGTTGAGGAGGTAGTTGCCGCCCTTGCTGGCGATGTCCACGAGGTTGCGGATGAGGGTTTCGGCGGATTTCCAAGCGTGATCGTGCGCGCTGTAACCCCAGGTGGTGTTAAGCGTCATACAGGTTTCCCAATCCACCCCCGGCATGCCGGTGGCGGGAATGTGCTGCTCGGGCGTGATGAAGTCGCCGTAGCGCGGGTCCAACTGGGCGGTGAAGCCGTCGGTGCCCATGCTTTTCCAGCCAGCCTCGGCGCTGCGGAAGAGGCGGTTGTTCATGATGATCTTCGGCTGCTTCGCCCGCGTCAGGTTCATCAGGTCGGCCGCGCGCCACGCGGCATCGCCCTGAAAATCCTGCGCGCTGTAATCCCACCACAACACATCCACGCGGCCATAGTTGGAAAGCAGTTCGGCCACCTGCGCGTGCAGATAATCCACATATTTCGCGTGGTCGCGGTCGCCGTTCGGATAAGGTTTGCCCTTGAGCGGGTGGGGGAGTTGTTGCGAGAGGGCGTAGGCATACTGGTCGTGATGCCAGTCAATGACCGAGTGGTAGAATCCGACCCGCAGCCCCTCCGCGCGGCAGGCGGCGACGATTTCGCGGACAAGGTCGCGGTTCAGCTTCGAGCCGGCGTCGAAGTCGCTGACCTTTGAATCATGGAGCGCGAAGCCGTCGTGGTGTTTGGTGGTGAAGACGAGGTAACGACAACCGGCATTTTTTGCGAGGCGCGCCCATTCGCGCGCGAAGCCGGGCCGGGGCCGGAACAGCGGCAGCGCGGCCCGCGCGTAGGTGTCGGTGTCGGCCTTGACGCGCTGCTGAATCCATTCCATGCCGCCGCGGTTGCCGACGGGTTTGCCGTCCCAGGTGCCGGCGAGGCCGGAGTAAAGGCCCCAATGCACGAACATGCCGAAGCGCGCCTCGCGCCACCATTTCATGCGGGCGTCGCGTTGCGCGGCCGTTTCCGCCGCGGGCGCGGCGGTGCTGCCGGCCCGGCTGAAGCCGGCGCTGAGGAGCAGGATGGAAAGGGCCAGAGGAGCGGCGAGCAGTTGGATCATGCGCGGATTGAACCCGCATCCCGGCCCGGAACCAACACCAAAAAGCGGAGGGGGGCGACCGGAAAAACCGGACAGCGAACCCGGCCCGGATGCGGGGGCGCGAATACCGTGGCGGTGCCGGTTCTAAAACGAAAGCCGCCGCGTGCGGTTGGCGCGCGCGGCGGCGGAGCGACTGGCGGGCGGGCCGGTTATTTCCGGTTCAGCACGATGAACGCGTGAATGATGCCGCCGATGCCGCACAGCACGATCCACAGGATGAGGTTGATGATGAAGTCCTTGTTGGCCCCGCATTTCATATAGACCGCGACGGGGGGCAGGAAGATGCACAGGAGAATTTGGACGATGCTCATGGTTTGGCCTTTGGTTGAGGGTTATTCCGCCTGACGCCCGGGTTATAGGCCCCGGCGGGCGCGGTTTTCAAGCCAAACTCGCGGACCGTCCGGGGCGCATCCCGCCGGACGGACGGGATTTCGCCGTGCGCGGGCGTTGCCAGTGCCGGGTGGCGGCGGGTATGTTCCTCGCTGTGCGGCACGCGCGTGCTCATCCAATTGGGTGGTTGATTTCCCGCCGCCTGGCGGTGGCGCTGGGCTGGGTGCTGACGACAACGTTGGCGTTGGCGGCGGGGCCGTGGTTCGCGCGGGTGTGGCAGGTGGACGAGGGGCTGCCGGGCGACAGCGTGACCGGGGTGGCGCAAAGCCGGGATGGTTTTCTGTGGCTGGGCACGCAGGCCGGGCTGGCGCGTTTTGACGGACTCCATTTTCAGCGTCAGCCCATGCCCTTCGGGCGCACCCACCGCATTGTGCGGGCGATGTTCATGGATCGCGCGGAGCGGCTGTGGCTGGCGGAGGAGGCGGGGGTCATCGTGCGGTTCGACACGGCGAGCGGGGCGGTGCTCGAATGGACCAACAATCTGCCGCGGTCGCAGCCCGCCAGCCTCGCGCAGGCGGGGGACGGCGCGGTGTGGGTGGCTTACCTGGACGGCTCGGTCTGCCGGATTGACGGCGAAACAGTGCGGCGCTTCACGCTGGCGGACGGGCTGCCGGGGACGACGCCGGCGGCTTTGACGGGCGATGGCAACGGGCGGCTCTGGCTGCTGCAGGCTGGCCAGCTCGGGCTGCATGACGGCGTCGCGTTCACGGCGCTGGCCGGGATTCCCGACCGCAGCAGCGCGCTGCTGGCCGCGCGGCGGGGCGGGTTGTTCGTGTGCGCCGGCGAGCAGTTGTTTCACTGCACCACGAACGGCGTGCTGACCCTGCTGGGGGAAGTGCCGGCGGCCCGCGGCCAGGTGCGGCCCACCCAGATGCTGGAGGAACCTTCGGGCGCGCTGTGGATCGGGACCATGAGCCATGGTTTGTTCCGGCTGGCGAACGGCGTCTTCGCCCCGGTGGAAACCTCGCATGGCCGCATCAAGAGCCTCGCCCACGACCGCGAGGGCAACATCTGGGTAGGCACGGACGGCGGCGGGTTGAACCGGTTGCGGCAGCAGGTGGTGGAACTGCGCGGCAAGGATGCCGGGTTGCCGTTCGACACGGTGCGCTCGTCGTGCGAGGACCCGCAGGGCGTCATCTGGGTGGTCACGCAAAATGGCAACCTCGCCACCTGGAGCGCGGAACGCTGGCGGGTATTTGGCGTCGAGGACGGTTGGGAGGGCGACGATGCGACGTGTGTGACGGCCGGGCCGGATGGGACGGTGTTCATCGGCACGTTCGCGCGCGGGGTGCATCGCTGGCGGGCGGGCCGGTTCCTCGAGCCGTTGGGCCGGGCGGATGGTCTGGCGCGGACGAGCATCCGGGGCCTGCTGCCGGACCGGGACGGGAACCTGTGGATCGCCTTCGCGTCGGGGAATGTTTTGCAACGGCATCGCGCGGGGCAGTTCACCAACCTGCAACTGCCCGAAGGCTCCCGGGCCGTGCGGGCGATGACGGAGGACGCGGCGGGCCGCATCTGGCTGGCCAACCTCGACGCGCAATTGCTGCGCGTGGAGGGCGACCGCGTGGTGGATGAAACGGCGCTGACCCGCGAGCCTTACCGGCCGATCCGCTGCCTGGCGGGGACGCCGGACGGGAGTTTGTGGATCGGTTACTCGGCGGCGGGCGTGGGGCGCTTGCGGGACGGGCAGTTCACGCGGGTGGCGGCGGAACAGGGCCTGCTGGACAACAGCATTTGTTCGCTCGTGCCCGACGACCGCGGCTGGATGTGGTTTGGCGCGGACCACGGCTTGTTCCGGGTGCCGCTGGCCGACCTCCACGCCGCCGCCGACGGCCGGCCCGAGGCGGTGCGCGCCATCAGTCATGGCCGGGACGACGGCCTGCCGAGTCTCCAATCCTATTACGGCTATACGCCCGGCGCGGGCCGCGCGCGGGATGGCCGCGTGCTGATTCCCACCCATGCCGGCCTGGCCATCGTGCATCCCGACCGGGTGCGCGACAACCCCGTGCCGCCGCAGGTGCGGATCGAACGTTTCGCGGTGGACAACCGGCGGCTGAACCCGGGTGCCCAGGGGCGGATGGCGCTGGCACCGGATCATCACCGCATCGAACTGGGCTTCACCGCGCCCAGCTTCATCGAGCCGGAGCGGGTTCGTTTCCGCTACAACCTGCGCGGCTGGGACGACCAATGGATCGAGGCGGGCAGCGAGCGGCAGGCCGTGTATTCGCGCCTGCCGGCCGGCCAGTATGAGTTCCGCGTGCTCGCCGCCAACAACGCCGGACGGTGGAGCGAAAGCCCCGCCACGCTGGCGTTTGGGGTGCGGCCTTTCTTCTGGCAGACCTGGTGGTTCCGCTTCCTGTTGCTGCTGCTGGCCGCGGCGTTGACGGTTGGGTTGTTCGTCGCCACCCGCTACGTGTCCCACCGGCGCTTGCAGGCCAAGGTGCGCCAGCTCGAACAGGAAAACGCCGTGCAGCGCGAACGCGCCCGCATCGCCCAGGACATCCACGACGACATCGGCGCGCACATGACGCAGATTTCCCTGCTGGCCGAACTCACCCGCCGGCATCTGCGCGAGCCGGACGCCGCCGGGGAACATGTCGAGCAGATTGGCCGCAAGGCCGGCGAGGCCATCAAGGCGCTCGATGAAATCGTGTGGGCCGCCAACCCGCGCAACGACACGGTGGCCGACCTGCTCGACTACGCCGGCCAATACGCCGTCAACTTCCTCCAGGCCGCCAACGTCCGCTGTCGGCTCGATTTTCCGGATGCGCCGCCCCCGCGGACGTTGTCGGGCGAGGCCCGGCATGGCCTGTTCCTCGCCGTCAAGGAGGCGCTCCACAACGTCATCAAGCACGCCCACGCCACCGAGGTCTGGCTCCGCGTGCGCGCGACCGGCACCGGCCTCGACTGGCAGGTGGATGACAACGGGCGCGGCTTCACCACGCCGGTGCCGGACGCGCTGGCGGACGGCCTGCGCAACATGCGCGAACGCCTCCAACGCCTCGGGGGCAGTTGCGACGTCCAAACCGCGCCCGGCGCGGGCGTGCGCGTCACCTTTCACCTGCCCTGGCAAGATTGATGAACCCCAAACGCATCACCGTGTCCATCGTGGAGGACGACTCCGGCACGCGCGAGAAACTCGTGGCCGTGCTGGGCGGCGCGTCCGGGCTGCGCTGTCTGCACGCCTACCCCGACGCCGAGGAGGCCCTCCGCGGCCTGCCTGCCGACCCGCCCAACGTTGTGCTCATGGACATCAACCTGCCGGGCAAGAGCGGCATCGAGTGCGTGGGCGAACTCAAGACGCGCCTGCCCGGGCTGCAAATCCTCATGCTCACCACCTACGAGGACAGCAAGCTCATCTTCGATTCCCTGCGCGCGGGCGCCTCCGGCTACCTCCTCAAAAACATGCCCCCCGCCGAGGTGATCCAGGCCATCGAACAGGTCAGCGTGGGCGGCTCGCCCATGTCCATGAGCATCGCCCGCAAGGTGGTCAGCTATTTCCAGCAGATCAAGGCCGCCCCCGTGCAGCTCGATGTTCTCTCCAAGCGGGAGCACGAGATTCTCGCGCTGCTGGCCAAGGGCTATCTTTACAAGGAAATCGCCGACCAGCTCGGCATCACCACGGGCACCGTGCGGGTGCATCTCCACGCCGTGTATGAAAAGCTCCACGTCTCCTCGCGGACGCAGGCGGTGGTGAAATTTCTCGAAGGCCGCTGAGGCGGCCCCGTTCCGTTCAGCGGCTGAAAAGACCGCCCCACTGGCCGCGGGCGTAGATGATCAGTCCGATCAACACGACCGCTCCCAGCAACAGCGCCAGCGCGGTGGCCAGTTTGTTCATCATCCGCGCGCGGCCCAGCGTCGCTTCGGTTTGCGCCCGCTCCGCCTGTCGGAACCGCTCGAATTCCTGGTCCGCCGACAGCGCCTCCTCCACGTCCTCGCGCAGCTTGAGCACCCGCCACGGGCCGGGCTGTTCCCGCCAGGCGGGCGGTTGCTGCGCCAGCGCCGCCGCGTCCGGCGTGGTCATGCCGAGGTGCGCCCAGAACGGCGCCGTCTCGCGGGTCCAGACCCGGACGGTGCCGTGATTGGCCGCCACCACCAGCAGCCGCTCCCACAGCAGCGGGCGCAGTTCATCCGCCTGACTGAAATCGCGGAACGCCTCGCTGTGAACCCGCCCGTGCTTGCCGACGATCTGAAACCCCACCGTCCCCAGCACGAGGCCGGCGTCGTCGGTGACCACCTGGAATTCCGTCAACCGGCGCTCCAATTCCGGCACGGGCAGGCCCATCGGCTGCCACAGCGCGACGAGCGCGGGCAAATCCTCGATGGTGGCGCGGCGGACTTGATGCGCAGTGTGCATGGCGTCAGCAAAATGGGTGCTCCGCAGCAGGGCAAGCCGATGGACAGGCCGACCTTACCCGCCCGCGCCGATTTCCCGCAGCCAGGCCTGCACGGCGGCGCGGGACTGGTCGGCCAGGTCCAGCCTGGGCCGCACAAATTTGGGCACGAACCACGGAAATGCCCCCAACAGGTCGTGCGTCACCAGGATTTGCCCATCGCAATCCGGCCCGCTGCCAATGCCAATCGTGGGCACCGGCAGCAACGCCGTCAGCTCCGCCGCCACCGGCGGCGTGACGAGTTCCAGCACGACCGCAAAGGCACCCGCCCCGGCCAGCGCGAGCGCGTCCGCCCGCAATGCCTCGTGCTCGGCCTCGTTGCGCCCCTTGATGCGGTAACCGCCCTCTTCGCGCACATGCTGCGGCAACATCCCGATGTGGCCGAGGAACGGAATCCCCGCTGCGCGGATGGCCGCCACTTGCGGCAGGATGGCCCGTCCGCCTTCGGCCTTCACCGCCTCCGCCCCGGCGGCGATCAGGCGGCGCGCGCTGGCCACCGCGGTTTCCGGAGTTTCGTAAGTGCGATACGGCAGGTCCGCGACGAGCAGCGCGCGGGGTTTGGCCCGGGCGGCGGCGCGGACATGATGTTCCATTTCCGCCAGCGTCACCGGCGTGGTGTCGGGATAGCCGAGCGAAACCATGCCGAGCGAATCGCCCACCAGCAGCAACGGCACGCCCGCCTCGTCCAGCAGCCGCGTCGAGGGATAATCATGCACCGTCAGCGCGGCGAGTGTGCGCCCGCCCTTCCGGCTGCGGATGGCTTCCGGCGTGATTTTTTCCCCGGGGTTCATGGCCGTCGGTCGCCGCAAGCAGTCACCGGAGGCACGCGAGCAGTTCCTCGGGCGTCACCGTCGCGGTGCCAACCTTGCCGACAACGATGCCCGCCGCGTGGTTGGAAAGAATGGCCGCCTCGACGGGCGAGGCCCCCGCCGCAATCGCCAGCGTGAAGCTCGCAATCACCGTGTCACCCGCGCCGGACACGTCGAACACTTCCTGCGCCACGGTGGGAATGTGAAACGGCGGCCGCCCGCGCTGGCACAGGAGCATCCCCTGGTCGCCGAGCGTGATCAACAGCAACGCGGGCGCCAGTTCGTTCATCAACCGGTCCGCCGCCCGCATGAGGCTGGCGTCGGCCAGCGGATTGGCGTGGCGCGAGTCGTCGGCCAGGCCCGCCAGTTCAAATGTCTCCTTGCGGTTGGGGGTGATGAGCGACAGCCCGCGTAAATCGAGTTGATGCACCGGCTTCGGGTCCAGGCTCAACCACACGCCCTGCGCGCGACAAAGCCGCTTCAATTCGTCCAACAACGGCTGCGTCACGACGCCCTTGCCGTAATCCCCCACGATGACGGCCGCCGCGCCGGGCAGCGCCGCGCGCACCGCCGCGAGCAGCCGCCGGGTCAACGCGCCGTCCAGCGCCCCCCGCGTTTCGCGGTCCACCCGCACGACCTGCTGTTGATGGGCCACGATGCGGGTCTTGATGCTGGTGTGTCGGCGGGCCGCGGCGACCAGCCCGGCGCAGCCCACGTTTTGTTCGCGCAACAGCCGCGCCAGTTGGCGCGCGGCGGGGTCCCGGCCCACCGCGCCGAACAGGTCCGTGGCGGCCCGCAGCGAGGAGAGGTTGCGGGCCACGTTGGCCGCGCCGCCGGGCATGAAACTCTCGCGGTGAAAATCCACCACCGGCACGGGCGCCTCGGGCGAGATGCGGGAGACATTGCCCCAGAGAAACTGGTCGAGCATCACGTCGCCCAGCACCAGCACGCGGGTGTTGCGGGCGGCGGCGAGCAGTTGTCGGGCGCGGGTGCGATTGAGCAACTTTGCGGGTTTCATGGCCGTCAGGTCACGGGGCAAGCCCTTCGTTTGGGAACCGTAATTCAACCGATCCTCCGGGTTCGTTCACCTCACTCCAGAAAGCCCGTCAGCGGGCTGGTGGCGCAGGCTTCCTGTCGCTGCCCGGCGAGGCCGGTCTCGTAGGCCGCGCGGCCCGCCTCGACCGCCAGCTTGAACGCACGGGCCATGCGGTTCGGATCGGCGGCGACGGCCAGCGCGGTGTTCACCAGCACGGCGTCCGCCCCCAGTTCCATCGCCTCGGCGGCGTGACTCGGCGCGCCCAGTCCCGCATCCACCACCACTGGCACCGTCGCCTGTTCGATGATGATGCGAAGCTGGTCGCGCGTCTGGAGGCCGCGATTGGAGCCGATGGGCGAGCCGAGCGGCATGACGGTGGCCGTGCCGGCCTCCTGCAACCGCTTCGCCAGCACGGGGTCGGCGTTGATGTAGGGCAGCACGGTGAAGCCCTCCCGCACCAGTTGCTCGGCAGCCGTGAGCGTTTCAATCGGATCGGGCAGCAGGTAACGCGGGTCGGGGTGGATCTCCAGCTTCACCCATTTGGGCAGGCCGGCGGCAACGGCGAGGCGCGCGAGGCGGACGGCTTCTTCCGCGTTCATCGCGCCGCTGGTGTTCGGCAGGAGGAGGTATTTGTGCGGGTCAATGAATTCCAGAATGTTCGCGAACGGATCGCGCCGGCCGGACAGGTCGGCGCGGCGCAGGGCCACGGTGACGATTTCCGTGCCGCTGGCGGCGAGGGCGTCGCGCATGGCTTCCGGCGCGGAAAATTTGCCCGTGCCGACGAGCAGCCGGGACTGAAACGCGCGCCCGGCAATGACGAGTGGCTGGTTCCCCAAAGACATCGCGGCGCATGGTGGCGGGCGCGGCGGCGAATGTCGAGACGCCTCCCGATTGCGGCTGCCGGGGCCGCGTCGTTGCCAAGCGGCCACCCGGCGCGGTAGTATCCCCCCATGAAGCTTTGGCTCGCCGCTGCTTTCGCACTGTTTCTCGGCACCGTTCCGCGCCTGACGGCCAGCACGCCCGAGGAGCAATACCTGGGCATCTACTACCTCATCCAGGAAGGCGACAACGCCCTCGCCGCGGGCCGGCCCGCCGACGCGCTGCCGCGCTACCAGGACGCGCTCAAGTCCCTCGAACGCCTGCAACGGGTCAACCCCGGCTGGCAACCCGCAGTCGTCAACTACCGCCTCCGCTATCTGGGCGACCGCATCACGGTCCTCACCGCCGCCAGCCCCGCCCTCCCGTCGCCGCCCGTCGCCGCCCCGCCCCCCGCCGGAACGCCGGCCGCCCCGTGGCCCGACGAGGTCACCCGCCAGTTGACCGAACTCCAGCAACAGGTGCAACGCCTGCAAGGGGAGAACACTTCGCTCCAGGGCAAGCTGCGCGAAGCCCTTGCCGTCCAGCCCGCCGTCCTGGACCCGCAGGAACTCGCCCGCGTCGAGCAGCGCGTGCGCGAACTGGCCCGCGAGAACGACCTGCTCAAAACGAGTCTCACGGAAGCGCAGCGCCAGGCCGCCGCCAACACCAATGCCGCCGCCCTCGCCGAATTGCGCAAACAGGCGAACGACCTGCGCCGCCAGCTCGCCGAGGAATCCAAACGCGTCGCCGCGCTGGCCGCCGAGAAGGCCGAACTGCAGGACCGCCTCGGGCGCGTCACCACCAGCCCGCGGGACGACGCCGCCCGCACCACCACGCAACGGCGGCTCACCGAAACCACGCGCCAGCTCGAGGAACAACGGGCGCAGGTGGCGCAGTTGCTCCGCGCCAACAAAGCCCTCGAGGCCCGCGTCAAGGCCCTGGAACCCGAGGCCGCCGCCGCCACCGCCCTGCGCGCGGAAAACGCGCTGCTCAAACAACAGGTCGCCAGCTTGCAGGCCGGTGCCGGCGCGAGCGTGGCGCAACGCCTCCAGGCCGCCGAGGCGCAGATTGCCAGCCTCCTCGCCGAGCGCTCCATCCTGCAACTCGAGCGGGCCGCGCTCGAAAACCGCGTCCAGCAACTTATGGCCGGCACGTTGCCCGCCGCCCTCGCCGCGCCGCCGCCGGTGGAGACCGCCACCGCCCGGCAGGTGCGCGAGTTGACCCGTGAACGCGACGAACTCCAGCGCCAGCTCAACGCCGCCAACCGGGAACTCGCCTCCCGCCGCAGTCAGACCGCCGCCGCCCGCGCCAACGAAACCGCCGCCCAGCTCGCCGCCTTGCGCGCCCGGCTCGAAGTGCTCGAAGCCAAACCCATTCCCTACTCTCCCGAGGAGCTTGCCCTCTTCCGCGTCGCCCCGCCGGCGCTGGCCACCACGGACGCCCCGGAGCGCCCCCGCTCCGCGGCGGCCCTGCGCCCCCCTGCGGGCACCGGCCCCCTGGTGGCCGAGGCCCAACGTCATTTCCTGAGCGGCGACCTGCCCCGGGCGGAGGAAACCTACCGGCAGATTCTCCGCCAGGATGAGCGGAACGTGTTCACGCTCGCCAACCTCGCCGCCATTCAGCTTGAAAGCGGCAAGCTTGACGAAGCCGAAACCACGCTGCGCCAGGCGCTCCTCGCCGCGCCCGACGACGCCTACAGCCTGCAACTCCAGGGCTACTTGAAATTCCGCCAGGGCAACTTCGACGCCGCGCTCAACGCCCTCAGCCGCGCCGCCCAGTTGAACCCGGACAACGCCGAGGTGCAGAATTACCTCGGCGTCACCCTCAGCCAGAAAGGCCAGCGCGCCGCCGCCGAAACCGCCCTGCGCCGCGCCCTCCAGATTGACCCGCAATACGCCCGGGCACACCACAACCTCGCCGTCATTTACGCCGCGCAAGAGCCGCCCGCCGTCGCGCTCGCCCGCTGGCACTACCGCAAAGCCCTCGAGGGCGGCCACCCGGCCAGCGCCGAGCTGGAGGAGTTTTTCCGCAAACAGGACGCCGCCGCCAAACCCTGAAGCGCCCGGCCACGTCCGCCATGTTGCGCCAGTGCCAGCATGAATTCATCCTCCGCACCGCGCGGCGCGGGCTGTATGAATTCACCGACGAAGTCGCGGCCTGGGTGCGCGACTCCGGCATCACCACCGGCCTGCTCACGCTGTTCGTCCGGCACACCTCGGCCTCACTGCTGATTCAGGAAAATGCCGACCCTGGCGTGCAGCGCGACCTCGACGCCTTCTTCGCGCGGCTCGTGCCCGATGGCGACCGGCTGTTCCTCCACAACGCCGAAGGCGACGATGACATGCCCGCGCACATCCGCACGGCGCTGACCGCCGTGTCGCTGAACCTACCCGTCACGGCGGGCCGGCCCGTGCTGGGCACCTGGCAGGGCCTTTACCTCTGGGAACACCGCACCCATCCGCACACCCGCCGCATCGCCGCCCACCTTGTCGGTGAGTGAAACGGACGCGCGCGGACTTTGCCTTTCTCCCCGCCTCCTTTTCCCCCGGTTGACCTGCCCGCTTTCACCCCGCTCGATCACCGTCCGCACCAGGAAACAGCTATGCCGGACATGGAAAGGTCGGGACCAAAAAAATTTCACCTTTCCCGTCGGGTGCCCCCGCCAATGTCCCACCCCCCTCGGCAGGATGGGCGCGTTATGAACAACGCACTCATTCGCAACGAACAGCTCGAACTCGGATTGAACGGCGACCGGCCTGTGGTCCGGCGGCAGCGGACGCGCCTCGAACGCGCAGCCTGGTGGTTTGCCCGGATGCGGCAGGCGGTGGACGCCGCCCGCCACGATCCCGCGTCCGTGCCGCCGCGCCAGCTCTGGATGCCCGGGCCGGAATCGCATTTCAGCGCGTGAGGGACGGCCCGCGCCCGGCCTGCGCGCCCCGCCCGCAACGCCCGGTGTCGCCTCGGGTGCAACCGGTCTCCTGGCCGGCAGGTGGCCCGCCGCTTTTGTCTGCCCCTGGCCGGACGGATCATCGCGTCGTTTGGCGCCAGCACGGGAACCAGTCGGCTCAGCCCCGAACGCACCACCGCGATGGCGAAAGCCATTTTCCCCTCGCGCACTGCGGGGGGAATCGGTATTCGCTCAACATGAAGTTCACACCCCGCGCGTTGCCGCCCGAAGCGGCGGATGCCAGTCGTGGCCATGACCGGCATCCGTTGCGGGAACTGGCTTTGCTGGTCGCCGGGATTGCCGCCCTCTGCGCGGGGCTTTACCTCCTCGTCGCGCTGGTCACGGATGCCGTGGTCCGGCGGATTTCCCCGGCCACCGAGGCGCGGCTGTTTGCGGCGCTCGGGCAGTCGCTCGAAACGCCCGAGGCTTTGCCCGCCGACCTCGCGCGGCAGGCGGCGCTGGCGGAACGGCTGCTCACCAACCTGCTGACCCATGCGCAACTCAAAGATTTTCCCGTCCAACTCCGCATCTGGGACCGGCCCGAGACGAACGCCTTCGCGCTGCCCGGCGGCACCATCGCGTTGACGACCGGATTGCTGCGCTGCGTGGACAGCGAGTCGGGGCTGGCGTTCGTGCTGGCGCATGAACTGGGGCATTTCCACGCGCGCGACCAGTTGCGCGGCGTGGGGCGGCAGGTGGGGTTCCAGGTGGTGATGGCGCTGTTGTTTTCGAGCAGCGGGGATTTGCAGTTCGGCGCAAGCCAGGCGGGGCAGTTCGTTCACCTCTCGCATTCGCGCGACCGGGAGAAGGCGGCGGATCGTTACGCGCTGGAACTGGTCATGGCCGCGCTGGGTTCGGAGGCGGGCACGGCGCAATGGTTCGAGAAGCTCGGGGAACAGGGGCTGCCCGGCTGGGCGCAGATGTTCAGCACCCATCCGGCCACGAAGGAACGCCTCGCCGCGCTGCGCGAACACGCGGCGCAGTTGCGGGCGGATCCGCCCCCGCCCCGGCGATAGCTGAGGCCCAAACAAGACGGGCGGAACGTGCGTTCCGCCCGTGGCGAAAGGTCATGGTTTCCGGCTTACTTCAACTTCGCCAGGACGTCCTTGATGGCGTTGAAGTTCGGGAGGTCTTTCGGGGTCGGGGTTTGCTCGGCGTATTGAATGACGCCGTTCTTGTCCACGACGAACGCGGCGCGGGCGGAGGTGTCGCCAACGCCCGCCAGCATCGGGAACACCACGTCGTAAGCCTTCGTGACGGTCTTGTTCAGGTCGCTGACGAGGGTGATGCCGATGTTGTGTTGTTTGGCCCAGGCTTCCTGCGCGAAGGGGCTGTCCACGCTGATGCCGATGACGTCGGCGTTCAGGCCGGCGTATTGCGACAGCCCGGCGGTGACGTCGCACAGTTCCGTGGTGCAGACCCCCGTGAAGGCGAGGGGGAAGAACAGGAGCACGGTGTTCTTCTTGCCGAAATTGGCCGACAGGGTGACCTCCACGATGCCGGTGGCGTTTTTGGACTTGAGGGTGAAATCCGGGGCTTTGGTTCCGACTGCGATAGGCATAATTTTGTTGGTGTTGTGTTTGTTTGGTTCCGGGTTTGCGAACGGCGGGATAGTTAACGCGTGAGCCGGGTGGTGTCAAATGGCGGGGCAATCAACGGCCGGCGGCGGCCTCCACGGCGCGCATCACCCGGAGCAGGTTCAGCCCGGCAATTTTTTCCACCGTCTCGCGGCTGTGTCCGCGCCGCAGCAATTCGGCCAGCAAGTCGGGGAACTTGGAGACATCCTCGAGGCCCTGCACCTGGCCGGTGAAACCGTCGAAGTCGGAGCCGATGCCGACGTGGTCCACGCCCGCCACTTTGACGAGATGGTCCACATGGTCAGCCACGTCCGCGAGGGTGGCCGGGGTGTGCAAGGGATGGGCACGCCGCCATTCGCGCAATGCGGCGGTGACGCGCTCCGGTTCGCCCGGAAACTGCGTCTGCAGCCGGCGGCGTTCGGCGTCCCAGGCGATGAACTGGTCGCGTTGGGCAATGGTCACGTAGCCCGGCAGGAAGCAGACCATGATGACGCCACCGTTGGCGCGCAGTTCGCGGAGGAGTTCGTCGGGAACATTGCGCGGATGGTCGCAGAGCGCCCGCGCCGAAGAGTGGGAGAAAATCACCGGTGCGCGGCTCACCCGGAACGCGTCCCGCATCACGTCATCGGTGACGTGCGAAAGGTCCACCATGATGCCCAGGCGGTTGAGTTCGGCGACGACTTCCCGGCCAAACGCCGTCAGGCCGCGGTGGCGGGGTTCATCGCCGGCGGCGTCGGCCCAGTCGGTGTTGGCCGTGTGGGTGAGCGTGAGGTAACGCGCGCCGAGCCGGTGGAACATGCGGAGGTTGGCCAGGGAGTTGTTGAGCGCGTGGCCGCCCTCGATGCCGATCAGCGAAGCGATGCGGCCCCGCCGGTGGATGCGTTCGACGTCGTCCGCCGTCAGCGCGAGCTCGAAGGTTTCCGGATACGCAGCGCACAAGCGGTGGACCACGTCGAACTGTTCCAGGATGCCCTGCACGGCTTCAGGACCGGTGAGCCGGGTGGGAACATAAACGGCCCAGAACTGGCCGCCGACCTGTCCCGCCTGCAGCCGGGGAATGTCCGTGTGCCACGGTGGGTCGAAGTGCGCCGTGCCGGTAGCCAGCGGCACGCGCGCGAAGTCGTTGCCCAGTTTGCGATACTGCCACGGCAGGTCGTTGTGGCCGTCAACCAGCGGCACTTTCCGGAGGATGGCCCGCGCGGTGGCGAGGTGGTTTGTCGCATCGGGGGACGGGAGCGGGGCGGCGCAGGCGGTCATGGCGCAGGCGGTCAGCAGGCCGGACAGGGGTTTCATCAGGTGGCGGGGGCTACTTCACTTTTTGCACATCGCGGATCTCCTCGCGGTTGCTGACCACGCGTTTGATGAACACCTCGCGGCCCTCGAGATACCACTTCGAGTCGCGAGTGAACCACAGGCCCTCCGCCGTCCGCTGGCGGAGAAAATTGAACGTGAAGACTTTCACCGCCCCCACCAGTCCGCCCATCACACTGACCGGCTCGGTGAGGAACAGGTCGGCTTTCACCAGGACGGCGTCGGCCTCGTCCACCCACACGCGTCCGGCGGCCTTGTTGATGAACTTGTCCTTGAGGCCGCGCTCCGGCAGGCGCTTCTTCGCGGGCTGGAAGTCGAGGATGAGCGCGGGCCGCCCGTTCACTGGTTCCCGGCCCGCGACAACAAACTCGAAGCGTTCCAGCAACTCCTCGCCCAGGGGGAAGTCGGATTCCTCGAAGGCCTTGCCTTTCACGTTGGTCTCCGTCTCGGTGATTTTGTTTTTGGGGGAGGGCGGCTGCGGGCGGGGTTTGGCCGGTGCTTTGCCAACGACCACGGCGAGCGGGTCATTTGTGCGGGTTTTGCTCTCGGTTTTGCGGACTTCGCCTTCGGTGTTGCGAAACTCCCGCACCTTGCTCCGGGTGTAGCGGTAGTTCTGCTTGAAGACTTTTTCGTTGGCGATTTCGCGTTCAAGGTTGTCGAGCACGCGACGGATGATTTCCGCCGGTTCCGGCAGGGTGGATTCCGCCGCCGGGGCGGCCCCGGGGTGCGCGGCCAGCAGCAGGCCCGCCAACCACCAGCAAGGCGAGGTTTTCATGTGAGGATTGGATGCGGGGCGGTGCGCCACATTCATGCCCGGCGCGGGCGGTGGCAAGCCCGAATGGGGCGTTGACACCGCCGGGGGTGCCTGTCTAGCTTGCCTCAGTTTTTCAACACCCGCTCAACATGTTGATTCGCATCAGTCTCATCATCGCCATCGTGGCCGGGCTGGCCGTGGGCGTGATCAATTTTGTCCAAGTCAAAGAGGTCATCGCCACCACCCGGCAGGAGCGGGATTTCAACAAGACCGAGTGGGACAAGGAACTCGCCGCGCATGGCAAGACCAAGCGCGAGTTGTCCGTCACCAAGACCGAGCTGGCCGCCACCACCGAGAAGCTCAAGTCCACCGAGGAAGCGCGGGACAGCGCCCTGGCCGAGGCGGAGAAGAACCGCCGCCAGACCGCCGACCTTGCTGGCAAACTGAAAACCATGACCACGGACCGGGATGACGCCCGGGCGGAGCTGGCCGCATGGGCGGCGCTCGGCCTCAAAGTGGACCAGGTCAAGGGCGTCATCGCCAAACTCAAGGACACCGAGGACGCGCTGACCGCTTCCGCCCTTGAAAACCGGATTCTCCAGAACGAGGTCAACAAGCTGAACAACCGCCTGGCCCAGTTCATTGATCCCGAATACCGGGTGAAACTGCCTGCCAACCTGCGCGCCCAGGTGGTGGTTTCCGATCCCAAGTGGGATTTCGTGGTGCTCAACGCCGGGGAAAACCAGGGCGTATTGGAGCGGGGTGAAATGCTCATCAACCGCGACGGCAAGCTGGTGGCCAAGGTGCGCATTGTGCGAGTCGAAGGCGATCGGAGCGTTGCGAATGTGCTCGACGGCTGGAAGATCACCGAGGTCTTTGAGGGTGACCTGGCCATTCCCGCCTTCTGATACGGAAAAGATTCCATGCGATTTCTTCTGCTGTTGACCGGAGTCGCCGGCCTGCTGCTGCTCGCGGGCTGCGCGTCGCAGGAGCCGGAAAACGCCTCGGTGCGTCCGTGGAACTCGCCCAAGGGCTGGGAAACCGGCCTTCCGCCCGGCATGACCGAAGGTCGTTGACCTGCGAGCCAATCCCGCAAAATTTCAAGAAGGCGGCCCCGCGCGGGCCGCTTTTCGCTTTCGGAGCACGGCTTTTCCGCGGCGTTCAGGACCGGGAACTTTCCCCTCGCTCCCTGCGGCCTTTGCCGGTTTACTCCGCGGCGCATGAAATCGAAGGCATACGCACGCGCCGGGGTGGACATTGACCTCGGCAACCGGGTCAAGGCCACCCTCCCGCAACTGCTCGCCGCCACGCACCGCCGTGAAGTCCTCGGCAAGGTCGGCGGCTTCGGCGGCCTCTTCGCGCTCGACGTGAGGAGGCACCGCCAGCCCGTCCTTGTTTCGTCCGTGGACGGCGTGGGGACCAAGCTGAAAATCGCCTTTGCCATGGACCGGCACGACACCATCGGCCAGGACCTGGTAAATCATTGCGTGGACGACATCGCCGTGCTGGGGGCGGAGCCGCTGTTCTTCCTTGATTACCTCGGCACCGGCAAACTGGAACCGCACGTGTTCACCGAAATCATCCAGGGCTTCGCCAAGGCGTGCGCCGAAAACCGCTGCACCCTCATTGGCGGCGAGACCGCGCAGATGCCCGGCTTCTACCAGCAGGGCGAATACGACGTCAGCGGCACCATCGTCGGCGTCGTCGAGAAATCGCGGATGTTGAACGGGAAGAAGAACGTGAAGCGCGGGGACGTCGTCATCGGCATCGCGTCCTCGGGCCTGCACACCAATGGCTATTCGCTCGCGCGGAAGATTTTGTTCGAGCAGATGAAGTTCAAGCTCAAGAGCCGCATTGCCGACCTTGATGGCACGCTGGGCGACGAACTGCTCAAAGTCCACCTCAGCTACGGTCCGCTGGTGCAGGCGCTGTTGAAGAAGTTCAATCCCGAAAGCGGCGCGCCGGCCATCAAGGGACTGGCGCACATCACCGGCGGCGGCTTCGTGGACAACCTCCCGCGCGTGCTGCCGGACAACTGCGACGTGCGCCTGCACAAGGGCGCCTGGGACGTGCCGCCCATTTTCCGCATCCTTGCGGCGGGCGACGTGGGCGAGCCGGAATTGTATCAGGTCTTCAACATGGGCATCGGCATGACCGTCATGGTGAAAGCGGCGCGGGCCGACGCCGTGCTCCGCGCCATCCGCGCAACCAAACACCGGGCGTGGATCATCGGCGAAGTGGTGCGGGGCAGGGGCGTGGTAAAAATGGTGGGGTGACCGCCCGGGGTGACGTCCAGTCGCCGCGCGCCGCTGCGTTGCGCGAACCGCGGGCAGCGAAAAAGCCGCCCCGGTCGCCCGGAGGGGCTTTCGTGTATCCAGTCAGCGGCGCTCTGACGAGACGCCGCTACGAGCGGACGGCTACTTCTTCTTCGCCGGTTTTGGCGGCCCGGGCGGCTTCCTCTTCCAGCGCGGCTTGGGCGACGGCCAGACGGGCCACCGGGACGCGGTAGGGCGAGCAACTCACGTAGGTGAGGCCGAGCTTGTGGCAGACTTCACCGAACTCGGGTCGCCACCGTGTTCGCCGCAAATGCCCAGTTTGATGTCCGGGCGGGTCTGGCGGCCCTTCTCCACCGCGATTCTCATCAACTGGCCCACGCCCGCCTGGTCAATCGAGGCGAAGGGGTTGGTCTTGCAGATTTCCAGTTCCGCGCAGGGCGGGAGGAAGCTGCCGGAGTCGTCGCGGCGCTGGGGAGCGCGGGCGACTCGCCTGCGGTTGTCGGCGCCTCGCCGGCAACGCCTGCTTGTCTGGGTGAGGTCGTTGGTGCCGAAGCTGAAGAACTCGGCGGTCTGCGCGATTTCGTCGGCGGTGAGCGCGCCGCGAATATCCAACATTGGACCGCCGCAATGCTCACCGCCAGTTTGACACCATGCAAGGTGATGGCAATCTGGCGGCATGACGCGCACGCAAATTCAACTGCCCGACGACGTTTACGACCGGGCCCGTAAGGTCTGCAAGAGCCGCGAAATTTCCCTGGCGGAACTGGCCCGGCGCGGACTCGAATACATCCTGAGCGTGTATGCCACACCGCCCGGCATCGGCGGCGACTGGCAGCCGCCCAAGCCACGCCGCCTGGGCTGGAAGGGCCTCAGTGACCGGGAGATCAAAGATCAGGCGCAACTCACCGCCACGGAAGCGGCCCTGGCTCACCGCCGGAGAAAGTGACGCGCCATGCTCTCCATTGACACCAACATCCTGTTCCATGCTTTGAACGAGGACTCGCCCAGTCACGAAACGGCCTACGCCTGGCTGTCGTCCATCCAGCAGCAGGAAGATGTGGCCATCTCGGAGTTCATTCTCGCTGAACTCTACAGTCTGCTGCGCAATCCCGCCGTGCTCAAGCATCCGCTCGAAGCCGATGAAGCCGTGGAAGTCATCCAGACCTACCGCCGCCACCCGCGCTGGCGGCTGATCGGCTTCCCGCTGGAAAGCCGGGCGCTGCACGATGCCCTCTGGCAGAAAGCCCGCCGGAGAGACTTCGCCTTCCGCCGCATTTACGACGCGCGCTCGGCCCTGACCATGACCGCACAGGGCGTGACCGAATTTGCGACGGCAAACGTGAAGGACTACGAAGGCTTGGGCTTTCGGAAGGTGTGGAATCCGCTGGCAGTCTCGTAAAAAGTCGGTGGGAGGCCGAACGACTTGCCGGAGTCGTCGCGGCAATGGGTGGCGCGGGCATCCCGCCTGCCGTTGTCGGCACCCCGCCGACAACTCCCGCTGGTCCCGGTGAGGTCGTTGTGCCGAAGCCGAAGCACTCGGCGGTCTGCGCGATCTCGTTCTCGGTGTAGGCGTCGCAAGGCCGAGTTCGAAGGCAGTGGCGTGCCCTGTCAGAACTCGTCGAATGGGCCGCAGCCTGCCACGCCGTAAAGCTGCTCGGCGGCCCAGTTCACGGCGAGTTCGATGACTTCGAGGCAGTCGGCGGGCGTGGCCAGCAGGCGCTGTTGGGCGGGCGGATGCAGGTAGGCCGGCGCGCGGGCCAGCAGGTCGGCGGTCAGGTCGCGCGCGAAGGCCACGAGCGCGTGGGGCGCGTTGCCGCCGGTAAAGGTCAGGCGCTTGGCCTCCATCGCCCGCTCCGCCAACTGCTGCAACCACCGCGCCTCCGCCGCCGTGGGCATGACCAGGGGCATCATGCGAAGATCGTTTATCTCCACGTCCTGGTTGTGCTTGATGAACTTCTTCAGGAAGAAACTGAAGACGTCCGAGTTCAGAATCGCGAGGAAAACGTCTGCGCTCATCAGGCCGCGCTTCGGCGTGAGGCGCGAACCGCTGGCGTCGAAGACGCACGGTTGCTGGAAGCGCGCTTTCACTGCGACGTGATTGGCGTGCAGCGACCAAGTAACGCCACTCGTGAAATACAGGTGGGCATTGCGAACAACTGGCATCCTCGATTCTGACCGGCCGCTGTTCTCGAACAGCCAGACAACATTTTCGCGCGTCCAGTGGATGAACAGCGGTTCGTTGTCCACCCAGCGGTTGCCTTCAGGGTCGCCCTTGCGGAAGGGGACGAACTGGCCGCGTCCGCTCAGGCCGTTGTAGATGGTGGCAATGCGCGGCGCGTCGGCAGGGTCGGTGTAGTTCTCGGCTGAGCGCAGGCCGAGCGCGTCGCGCGCAATGGTCGGCAGCCGCTGGCGTTTGCGGGCCGCGTTTTCTTCCGTCACCCAGCTTTGGAGTTCCTCACAGAGCAGGCAGAAGTCGGCGTCGGAAACGGTCTTCGCCTTCTTGAGCCTGCGGGCGCGTTGGCGGGATTCGCTCGCGCCCAGGTCGTCGGTCGTCCAAAAGCCCGCAAGGCTCGACTCACTGCGCCAGCGGGCCAGCAGTTCCGCTTTGCGCCGCTGCCAGGCGAATTGGAAGTCATCGTCCCCCGCCACCAATTCAGCGGGCACGATGCGATAGAGGTCGGTCTTGCCGAAGCCGAGTTCTTTCGCGTCGAACTGCTGGCGGAGGGGTTCGACGCAGGCTTCCCACGCCGCGCCGCTGCGCGTCGGATGCGCCGCGTCGCCGCCGTGTTGAGCGAGGAGTTTCAAGAAGGCGGGTTTGATCTTCGGGCTGGCCAGCCAGCGCTGCGTCCATTCTTCGCGGCGGGCCAGGAGTTCCCGCGCCTGCGGCGTGTCGGCGAGGTAGCCGAGGAAACGGGCGTTGTTGGCCGTGCGCATCCCCTGGCCGCCCTGGGCAACGAGGCCGACGAGTGTCACGTCGCCCGGACGCAGCGAATCCTGGTAGGCATGGATGGCTTCGGCGTTGGCGGTGAACTTCTCCGAGGTTTCGATGCGCGGCCACCATTCGGCGACGAGGTGTTTGACCGGCTCGTTGAACCGCGCGAAGAGCCGGAGCGTGCCCGGGCGCGGCTCGAAGAACGCGCGTTTGTGAGCCGCGCGGTAAAGGGCCACGGGCACACGGTGGACGCGCAGCGTGTCCGGGGCTTCGGGCGGGCCGAGTTGCGCGTGCGTGGCCGCGCCCAGTCGGTCCGGCAGCAGCGTGGTGGCGAGGGCGGGCAGGTCCTGCGCGCAGGGCAGGCGGTTCAGCCACTTGTCGGGCTGGGTTTTGCGGCCGTCGCGTCCGGTGCGCGGACGGGCTTGGATGAAAAGGAGGGTTTCGTTGGGGAGCGCAGGCCGCTGGCCTGCCGTGTCCGGCGGCCCGCCGGACACTTCGTTCGGCTGACCACCTTCTCCGCCAGAGCGGAAAGTTTGAGTGTTGAGAGCCGTCGGCGGGCCGCCGACGGCGGCACGCGGGCCGCGTGCGCTCCCCTTCCGCGCCACGAAGAGCGCGGCGTCCACGGTGGCATCGAAGGGGTCGCACTGGCCGAGGTGGGTGAGTTCGTGGCGTTGCAGCAGTTCGCGCATCGAGGCGAAGTTTTCCAATGTGAAAAAGGTGTCGGCGGTGATGAAGCCGATGCGTCCGCCGGGCCGCAGCAGCCGGAAGCTCAGGCGCGTGAACCATTCGTAGGTGTCCTGGGCGTAGCCGAGCCGCGCGTCGGCCAGCGCCAGCCACGGCTGGCCGGACATGGTCTGGCGCGTGATGTAGGGCGGATTGCCCAACACGGCGTCGAAGCCGCGTTGTCCTTCCGGGCGGGGCGAGCCGGCCTCGGTGAAGAACACGTCGGCCAGTTCAAGCTGCCAGTGGAAGGCATGGTGCGCGGCCCGCTTGTTCGTCAATTCAGCGTCGAGCGATTCGGCCAGCCGTTCGGCGGTGGCGCGTTCGGCGCGCGGAAGCTGGTTCAGCGCCAGGCGGACGAGGGTTTGGTAATCGAGTTCATTGACGGCCACGCCGTCGGCTGCGGCGAGCCAGAGGTCGGCGATTTCGATGAACGGCTTGAGCTGGGCGCGGACGGCGCGCCAACGGCGTTCCTTGTCTTTCACCTCGGCCATGTGGGTGGCGTAAGTGCCCTCGATGCGGTGGTTCTCGGCGATGACGGCGCGGAGGGCGGCGGCAAGCTGGTCGTGCGGCAACACGACCTGCCGGGCGCGCTCGTCGGCGCTGGCGTGCGGGCTGTGGCCGAGTTCGTCCGGGGTGGCGGACAGGAGCGAATTGCCATGGCGCAGGTGGTGGTCGAGGAAATTCAACGGCTCATCCACGGCGATGCAGGTAAGCCAGAGCGAGAGCTTGGTGAGTTCGACCGCCAGCGGATTGAGGTCCACGCCGTAGATGCAGGCTTCGACGACGCGGCGACGCCAGTAGGCGGTTTCGGCCTGCTGCTGCGAAACCCCCGGCGGCACGGGCACGAGGCCGGCGTCCTCGATGTCGCGCCGGGTGCGGCGCTGCTGGCCGTGCGTGACGACCTGCGCGGTCATGACGCGGGTGGTCGGGTGTTTGCGGATGGCGTCGGCCAGGTATTCCGTGGCGCGGACGAGGAAATGGCCGCTGCCCATCGCGGGGTCGAGGACGTTGAGGCGCAGGACGGCGTGGGCGAACGAGTTGTCGCGGCGGCGTTCCTCGCTGCGTTGACGCAGGGCGCTCTGCACTTCCGGGCTGCGGTCTATTTCGTCGAGCAGCGGCTGGAGAGTTTCGCGGACCAGATAGGTTACGACCCAATCGGGCGTGTAGTAGATGCCTTCGCGGTGGTTCTCGCCCTTCGCGTTGCGCAGCGTCAGGCGGCCCGAGGCGTCGGGTTCGAGATGCGCGCCCAGCAGCCCCTCGTAAATGTCGCCAAGCTGGCGGACTTCCAGCGAGGCGTAGTCCACGGTCTCGTCGGTGACGATTTGTTGCTGCCGGCGGCGGCCGCTGGCGGGCGGCTGGGCGAAGATGAGTTGTTGCAGGACGTGCGCGAGCGCGCGGTCCGGCACACGCCAGCGCTCGATAAGCGGGTTTTGCGCCGAGTCGAACAGGCCGCCGTTGTAGCGGGTGACCTTGGCTTCGCGGTTCAGGGCTTCGTTGTCGCCGTCAATCAGGTGAAAAAGGTCGAGCAGCCGTTGATAGAGGTCGCAGAGCGTGGGGGACTGAAATTCGGTGGCGGGTTGTTTCAGGCGCGGCACAAGCGCGGCGAGCGAGAAGCGGTTACGATAGAGAAGGCTTGCGCCTTCGCGTGGCGGGAGAAAGACAGGCAACAACTCGCGGCTCTCAGCGTAGAGGACGAACAGCAGCCGGTAGAGGAAGATCAGGGCTGTCTGGTAGAGCGCCGGGTGGTCGGCGGCGGTGATGCCGTTGGGCGCGTGGTCGCGGAAGGCGTTGGCGAGGTCTTCGAGGACATCGAAGATGCGCTCGCGGAGGTTTTCCTCCAATTCAAGCTGGCGGTTGAGGGATTCCTCGCGGACGCGGTCCAGCAGGCAGCGGCCCTCGGCGTCGCGGGCGAAGGCTGCCGGGCGAAAGAGCGCGGCGAACAGGCGGAAGTCTTCCAACGAGCAGAACCGGCCGCGCGAATCCACCAGGGTGAACTCGAACGTCGCGCCATTGCCGGCGTGTTCAGCGTAGAGCCGCCAACGCGCGCCATTGGTGAGGATAGCCCAGTTGAAGAAGCGCCGGCCGGTTCCATCCTTTGCGGCGCGGAGGTAGCTTTCGATCTGTTCGGCGGGGAAGCGGCCGGGCGTTTCACGCTCGGAAACCTTGTCGAGCGAGTGCCCCCAGCGTTTGGCCTCAAGCACGGTGTCGGCGAAGGCGAAAGTGGCGGCGTTGGTGGGCTGGGCGGCGGCCTGCTGGCGGCGGGCGTCGTCGGGGAACAGGCAGTAATCGGGCTTTTCGAGCTTCGTGCCGCGCGGGAGTTGCTGCTCCGGAATGAACTGCCAGCCCAGGCCGCTCAGCAGCGGGTCGAGAAACTGCGTGCGGGTGTAGGCTTCGTTCTGGTTGCGCAGGCCGTCGGCGTTGTCTTGCCAGCGACGGCGGGCGAATTCGTAAAACTCGGTGATTTCGTCGGCGTCCGGGAACGACTCGTGCGTCGGGAAATGGCGGCGGAGGTAGTTGGCGGAGAAAAGGCCGCGACAGGAGACTGGCTTGTCTCCCGTCTCCTCGGTGATGGCGAGGTCGAGCTGTCCGCCGCCGACCGGGCGGCGACGCGACGCCCGGCGTCCTCCGGTGCGATTGGGCATGGGCTGAAACGCTCGCGTGTGCGTTCAGCCCTGTCGGGATGGCTTGCGTTCCGTGAGGGTGCGAGTGCCTGAAAAGCAAAGGGGCGTGACCTACTCACGCCCCTCTACAGGCACTGGCATGCCCTCAAAAGAACGCTTTCGGGCACGCCCGCGTGGGGCGTGCCTCGAAGCGCCGTCTTTTGAGTCGAAATTGCCAGTTTCGTAGAGGACAGCAGCCGAAGCTACGCGAAATGTGTTTTGGTTAAATCAGTTCTTTGGTCGTCGTGTTTTCCGAACGCGGAGAGGATAGCCGGAACGTGGCAGGCGCGACAAGCGGTAGGATTGAGGCTGGTTCAGGCCGGAATCAGCACGGGTTTATGCGGCCGCTAGTTGGCGGTGTTGAAGACGGGAAGGGCGGTGTCCCGTTGGCCAAAGAAGAAAGCCGCCCCGGCTGCCCGGGGCGGCTTGGCTTGTGTGAATCCGATTTTCAATCACCGGCGCTCTGCCGAGCGCCGCTACGAGAAGGCGGCTACTTCTTCTTCGTCGGCTTGGCGGCCTTGGCGGCTTCCTCTTCCAGCGCGGCTTGCGCGGCGGCGAGCCGGGCGACGGGGACGCGGAACGGCGAGCAGCTCACGTAGGTGAGGCCGAGCTTGTGGCAGAACTTGACCGAGTTCGGGTCGCCACCGTGTTCGCCGCAGATGCCCAGTTTGATGTCCGGGCGCGTGCTGCGGCCTTTCTCGACCGCGATCTTCATCAACTGGCCCACGCCCGCCTGGTCAATCGAGGCAAACGGGTTGGTCTTGCAGATTTCCAGTTCCGCATAGGGCGGCAGGAAGCTGCCCGAGTCGTCGCGGCTCATGCCCAGGCAGGTCTGGGTGAGGTCGTTGGTGCCGAAGCTGAAGAACTCGGCGGTCTGCGCGATTTCGTCGGCGGTGAGCGCGCCGCGCGGGACTTCGATCATCGTGCCGACCAGGTAGTTGAGCTTCACCTTCTTCTCGGCCATGACTTCCTTCGCCACGCGATGGACGAGTTCGGTCTGGAGGTCGAGTTCGCGCTTGAACCCGACGAGCGGGATCATGACTTCGGGTTTAACCTTGATGCCGACCTTCTGCACCTCGGCGGCGGCCTCGAAGACGGCGCGGGCCTGCATCTCGGAGATTTCCGGATAGACGATCCCAAGGCGGCAGCCGCGGAATCCGAGCATGGGGTTGAACTCGTGGAGTTCCTTCACGCGCTGCTTAATTTTTTCGACGGGCACGCCCATTTTCCTGGCGAGGTCTTCCTGCGCCTTGTCCTCGTGCGGGAGGAACTCGTGCAGCGGCGGGTCGAGGAAGCGGATGGTGGCCGGGAAGCCTTTCAGCGCCTTGAAGATGCCCACGAAGTCTTCCTTCTGGTAGGGCAGGAGCTTGGCGAGCGCCTTCTTCCGGTCCTCGACGTTGTCGGCGAGGATCATCTCGCGCATCGAGTCAATGCGATTGCCCTCGAAGAACATGTGCTCGGTGCGGGTGAGGCCGATGCCGGTGGCGCCGAAGGCGATGGCGTTTTCGGTCTGCTCGGGGGTGTCGGCATTGGTGCGGACCTGGAGCTTGGTGACCTTGGAGCACCAGTCCATGAGCGTCTTGAACATCCCGTAGGTCTCGCTCTTCTTGCCGTCGAGGGACTTCTCGATGAGCACCTGGACGATTTCGGACGCGGCGGTCGGGAGCTGGCCGGCATAGACGTTGCCGAGGGTGCCATTGATGGACAGGTAATCGCCTTCCTTGAAGGTCTGGCCGTCCACCGTGAGGGTCTTGGCCGCGTAATCAATCTGCAGCGCGCCGGCGCCGCAGACGCAGACCTTGCCCATCTGGCGGGCCACGAGCGCGGCGTGCGAGCTGACGCCGCCCTTGGCGGTGAGGATGCCTTCGGAGGCGATCATGCCGCGCAGGTCTTCGGGCGTGGTTTCGTTGCGGACGAGGAGGACCTTTTCGCCGGCGCGGGCGGCCGCGTCGGCGCGGTCGGCGTTGAGATACATTTTGCCGGAGGCGGCGCCGGGGCCGGCGGGCAGGCCCTTGGCGATGATCTTGGCGGCGGCTTCGGCTTTGCGATCGAAGACGGGCGCGAGGAGCTGGTCGAGCTGATCGGCCGGGTTGCGGCGGATGGCGGTCTTCCAGTCAATGAGCTTCTCCTTGACCATGTCCATGGAGAACTTGAGCGCGGCGAAGGCGGTGCGTTTGCCGTTGCGGGTCTGGAGCATGAAGACTTTGCCGTCCTGGATGGTGAACTCGAAGTCCTGCACGTCCTTGAAGTGCTTCTCCAGGGTGGCGCGGATGGCGTCGAGTTCCTTGAAGGCGGCGGGCATTTCCTTGGCGAGCTGCGCGACCGGCTCGGGGGTGCGCACGCCGGCGACGACGTCTTCGCCCTGGGCGTTGATGAGGAATTCGCCGTAGAACTCCTTGACGCCGTTGGCCGGGTTGCGGGTGAAGGCGACGCCGGAGCCGGAAGTTTCGCCGGTGTTGCCATAGACCATGGCCTGCACGTTGACGGCGGTGCCCCACTCGGAGGGGATGTTGTATTTGCGGCGATAGACGATGGCGCGGTCGTTCATCCAGGAGCCAAAGACCGCGCCCACGGCGCCCCAGAGCTGCTTCCACGGGTCCTGCGGGAATTCTTTGCCCCCGGTGCGCTCCTTGATGAGGGCCTGGAAGCGCTTGACGAGTTCCTTCTGGTCGTCGGCGGTGAGCTTGGAGTCTTCGATGTCGCCGTGATATTTTTCGTGTTTGAAGCCGTGGATGACGACTTCAAACGGCTCGTGATCCTCGCCGGCGCGTTTCTGGACGCCCATGACGACGTCGCCATACATCTGGACGAAGCGGCGGTAGCAGTCCCAGGCGAAGCGCTCGTTCTTCGTGGCGGCGACGAGGGCGAGCACGGTCTGGTCGTTCAGGCCGAGGTTCAAAATCGTGTCCATCATGCCGGGCATCGAATCACGCGCCCCAGAGCGGACGGAGACGAGCAGCGGCATGGCCTTGGTGTCGCCGAACTTGGTGCCCATGATCTTCTCGATGAAGGCGACACCGTCCTTGACCTGGGCGTCGAGCACCTTGGGATAGGTCTTCTTGTTGTCGTAGTAATAGGTGCAGACCTCGGTGGTGATGGTGAAGCCCGGAGGCACGGGCAGGCCGATGCGGCTCATCTCGGCGAGATTGGCGCCTTTGCCGCCGAGGAGCGGCTTCATGGAGCCATCGCCGTCGGCCCGCTTGTTTCCGAAGGTGTAAACGTATTTCGGTGTCTTAGCCATAGTTCAATTTGTTGTTGCTGCTGTTGCGCCGGAACACCCGGCAAAGTGAGCCGCAAGGCTAACAAGGGGGCTTGGGGAGTCAATCGGACAGGCGGGGGAAACTACAACTAGCAGCCCGGAAGATTAACAGCATGAATCCAACTGCGGCTTGGAACTTCCGAAATTCCCATCGGACCGCCAATTCCGGGGCGGATTCCGGCACCCCGGATGACCGGCGTCCGCGACGGCCTTCCCCGCTGGAAATGGCCCACGCCGACTGCTTTGGCGGGTTAACCGTGCCGCTTCCCCCCGCGCTTTCACCGGCCTCCGCCGCGCTGCTCCAGTGTTGCCCAAAACCGGCCAGGCCCATTAACAAGTCTGAATGACCAAAGGGCTGGTAAGTCGTCAATTCGCGGCGGCAACCCCATCCAGCCAGTTCTCGACGAGGACCGGATGCATGGCCGCAGAACAACGAGGCCGGAGCACCCTTTGCCGATCCGCGGATCCGTGCCGGTGGCGCGTCCCCGCAGACACGCCGCCCTGTCATGACCAGCAGAGGGGCCGGTTTTCCGCTGCTGCGCGAGTTGGCCGAGCGGGAGGCGACCGGATGGGCGGGGCGACGCGCAGGACGCGGCGGCGCGCTCATTTGACGCGTGGTCGGCGGGTTTGACGAATGGCGCGCGATGCCGCACTCTGCGCGGACGATGAATCGAGCATTGTTTGCCGTCGGGCTGGTGGCCGCTGTGGCGTTGTCGGCGGCCGGGCAACCCTCCGCTGCCCGCACCGTTGACCTTCAGGAGTGCATCACCCTCGCACTGGAAAAGAACCTGGACCTGCGGATCGAGCGTTACAACCCCGAATTCGCCCTGTTCAACCTGGCCGCCGCGCGGGCCGGATACGAACCGGTTTTCTCCGCCAGCGCCACCAAAGCGCATGATGAATCCGGCTCCCGCCTGTTCTCGGGTGGTTTCTTGATTCCCGGCGCGGAGACGGACACGCGGTCCATCAGCGGCGGGCTCGGCGGGCTGACGCCCTGGGGCATGAGCTACCGGCTGCGCACCAGCGCCAGCGAGCAGTATGGAAACAGTTTCACCTTCGACACGAACCTCAACGCGATCGTCGCGAATCCGTTTGACCGCTCGGCCGGCTCGGTGGGGCTGGAACTGACGCAGCCGTTGCTGAAGGACCTGTGGATTGACTCGACGCGCCTCAACATCGCGGTGGCGAAGAACCGCCTGCAACAATCGGAACTGGCTTTCAAGGCGCGGTTGATGGACATCGTAACGCGGGTGGAGTTGGCCTACTACGACCTGGAGTTTGCCCATGCCGCAGTGCAGGTGCAGCAGAAGGGTTTGGAACTCGCCCAACGCCTGCTGGAGGAAAACCGCAAACGCGTCGAGGTGGGCGCGCTGGCCCCGCTGGACGAAAAGCAATCCGAGGCGGAAGTGGCGGCGCGGCAGGCGGACCTGATCGCGGCGCAACGGAATCTCGGCGTGCTCGAGAACGAATTGAAACGGTTGATCGGCGATGATTTTGCCGCGTGGGGCGGGCAGGCGCTGGCGCCGGCGGCGGCGTTGAGCGCCGAGCGCAGCCTGCTCAGCCTGCCGGAAAGCTGGGAGCGCGGGCTGACCAGCCGTCCGGATTTGTTGCAATTGCGGCTTGAACTCGAGCGGCAGGGCGTCCAGCTCAAATACGACCGCAACCAGATTTACCCGCAGTTGGATCTCGTCGCGAGCTTTGGCTACAACGGCAGCGGGGTGGAGTTTGCCGACGCCTACCGGGAGATGCGGGACCGCGACCGTCCGTTCCACAGCTATGGCGCAGTGTTGAGCATTCCGCTGGGCAACGGCGCGGCGCGCAACCGTTACAAGGCCACCCGCGCGGGCCGCGAGCAGACCCTGCTGGAGTTGAAGAAGCTGGAACAGGATGTGATGGTCGGCATTGACAACGCCATCAAGCTGGCGCAGGCCAATTGGGAACGCATCGAGGCCACGCGCAAGGCCACCGAGTTTGCCGAGGCCGCGCTGTCCGCCGAGCAGAAGAAGCTGGAGAACGGCAAGAGCACGAGTTTTGTGGTCCTGCAATTGCAGCGCAATCTCACCGCCGCCCGCTCCGATGAGATCAACGCCATCGTCCAATACAAACGGTCGCTCGCGCAACTGGCCCAGGCGGAGGCTTCCACCCTGGAACGCCGGAAGATTGATGTGACGGTGCGGTGAACGGGCGGCTTATTGCGTCCGGCCAAACTTCCGCTCCAGTTCGCGCCAGCTCATTTCGATGAGGGTGGGCCGGCCATGCGGGCAGGTGTAGGGCATCGCGCAGCGCCGCAGGTCGGCGACCAGGTTTTCCAGTTCCCGTCCGGCCAGCGGGTCGTTGGCCTTCACGGCGTGGCGGCAGACGGTCTTGGCGACGACGTGCTCTCCCAGCCGTGCGCTGTTCACTTCCTGGCCGGCAGCCTTCAATTCATCCACCAGTTCGAGCGCGAATTTGCGCGCGTCGCTGACCTTCACGAAGGGCGGCAGGGCGTCGAGCAGGAAGGTGCGCTCGCCGAATTCCGCCAGACCGACGCCCAGGCGGGTGAGGGGGGCGAGGTTCTGGCGCAGAAAGACCGCGTCGCGCACGCTCAGCTCCAGCGTCTCGGGCAGCAGTAATTTCTGCGACGGCGCCCGCCCGCCTTGCTCGACGCGCGTCAGCATCTGCTCGAACAGAATCCGCTCGTGGGCCGCGTGCTGATCCAGCAATACCAGTCCGCGGTCGGATTCCAGGACGACATAAAGCCGGCCAATCACGCCGACGAGGCGGAGCGGAACCTGGAGCAGGGGAACAGCGGCGGGGGGCGGCGGCGGGGTGACGCGGGATTCGAGATGCGTGACGGCGGAATCGGCGGGGGCGGCGGGGGCGGGCGATGACGCGGAAGCGGGCGCGGGGGCGAAGCCCATTGGCAGCGGACGTTGCTCGGGGCGTTGCGGCACCGGGGCGGCGAGGGGGCGCGGGAGTTCGAGGTGGGGCAGGGGCGGGGCGATCGGTGCCGGGGAAGCGGGCGCGCGGGATTCGTGACTCGAGATGCGGGAGACGTGAGCCGGGCTGGTGGGCGCGGGAGCGGCGGTGTGGAAATCCAGCAACGCTCGGCGGACGGCGTTCATCACCACGCGGCGCACCTCGAATTCGCGGTGGAATTTCACCTCGCGCTTGGCGGGATGGATGTTCACATCCACCAGCGCGGGATCAATCTCGACAAACAAGCAGCACAGCGGGTAGCGGCCTTTCATCAGCGCGGTGTGGTAGCCTTCGAGGAGCGCGTAGTTCAGCCCGCGATTATCCACCGGACGGCGGTTGACGAACAGGTGCTGGTCCTCGCGCGTGCTGCGGGAGACGCCGGGCGCGCCGATGAAGCCCCAGACGCGGAGCGAGGCGTGCGGCGTGCTCCGTGATTCATGGTCCGTGTTGGGAACGGTCCCCGCACCGTCCGATTCCTCATCAATGGCCACGGTCAGCGTGCCGGTGTGGTTCACGGGCAGGAGGCGCTCCTCGCCGCCGAGCACGGCCCGCAGGCGCTCGCGCAATGCGTTCAACGGAGGCTCCGAACCGGCGTCCAGCTTCACGGGCGGCAGTTGCCAGACGACCCGGCCATCTTTGATGAACGTGAACGCGACGCCCGGAAACGCGAGCGCCGCGAGGGTGATGTAATGCTGGATGTGCGCGGATTCGGTTTCCTCGGTGCGCAAAAATTTCCGCCGCGCCGGCAGGTTGAAGAAAAGCTGGCGCACCTCGACGGTGGTGCCCGGAGCGCGCCCGGCGGCAATGACGTTGGCGATTTTGCCGCCGTTGACGATGACCTGGGTGCCCTCGGGGGAATCACTGTCCCGCTCGCGGGTGGTCAGCGTGAACCGGCTGACGCTGGCGATGCTGGGCAGCGCCTCGCCGCGAAAGCCCATGGTGGCGATGGCGCTCAAGTCCTCGGCGCGCTGAATTTTGCTGGTTGCGTGGCGTTCCAGCGCCAGCAGCGCATCATCCCGGCTCATGCCCAGGCCGTCGTCGGTCACCCGGATGAGGCTGCGGCCGCCAGTCTGGATTTCAACGGTGATCTGCCCGGCCGCCGCGTCGAGCGCGTTCTCGACGAGTTCCTTGACCACGCTGGCCGGGCGTTCCACGACCTCGCCCGCCGCAATCTGGTTGGCGACGTGGTCAGGCAGCAGGCGGATGCGATTCATGGGGGCGCGAAAGGCAACCGGCGTTCAGACCGGACGCGGCAGCGAGAAGAGGAACAAGGCCCCCCGGCCCGGGTGGGTTTCGGTCCAGATGCGTCCGCCGTGGTCCTCGATAATCTTTTTGCAGATGGAGAGGCCCAGGCCGGTCCCGCCGGACTTGCCGTGCGTGGCGAACGGCTCGAACAGGCGCGCGGCGACTTCGGGCGCGATGCCCGGCCCGGTGTCCTCGATTTCCGTGAGCACGCGGGCTTCCTTGAGGGCGAAGCGCAGGATGATGATGCCGCCGGATGGCATGGCCTGGGCCGCGTTGTGGCAGAGGTTGTGGAACACGCGCCGCAGCCGGCCCGGGTGCAGGCGCAGCGGCACGGCGGGCGGTTCGCTTTCGAGATGCAGCGCGACACCCTTGAGTTCGAGTTCCTCCCGGAGTTCGGCCACCACCTCGCGAATGAATGTGGCGTAATCTTCCGTGGCCAGCACGGCCGCCGGGGGCGCGCCCTGGGTGAACTCCAGAATCTCGCCCACCAGTTCGGTGATGCGCTCGACCTGCTTGCGGATGCGCTCCGCCGCCGTCCGTCGCGTGGCGGGATCCGCCGAGGTGCCCAGCAATTCCGCGGAGAGGCCAATGACGTTCAGCGGATTCTTGAGGTCGTGGATGATCGAGCGCGCGAAGCGGCCCACTAGCGAGAGCCGTTCGGCCTGGACCATTTCGTTGACGTAATGAGCGTTCAAATCCCGCAGCCGGCCGCTGATTTCGCGCAACAGTGACAGGCCCAGCTCCGGGCAGTGTTGGAGGAAGGTGAACATTTCCCCGGCGGGAATGCGGAACACCGTGGTGGGCTGCGCCGCGATGGCGGTGGCGGAACGGGGTTTGAGTTCCAGCACCGCCATTTCGCCGAAGAAGGAACCCGGCCCCAGCCGCGACAGGACCTGGCGTTGTTCGGTGTCCGCCCGGCTGACGATTTCCACCAGGCCCTCCTGCACTACGAAGACCGCGTCGCCGGGGTCGCCCTCGCGGAAGATGACCTTCCCCGCGGGATAAGTTTCGTTGGTGGTGATGCGGCGCACCACTTCGAGATCGTGGGCGGAAAGCCCCTCGAAGAGCCGGGAGGTGCGCAGCGAAGCCATGCGCGGACTTTATGCGTCCGCATGGCGGAAGCAAATCCCGAAGTCCGCCCGCGCCGCCGCTACAACGGAGCGCCGGTGTCCTCACCGGCTTGGTGAGCGGGAAATGCCGGAGCCGGGCGGAAGCCCCACAACGCCCCCCGCACCAGCGTCAGGTTCGTCACCAGCGTGTTCGTCCAGGCATCCACGGCCTTCAAGATGAACTCATTCGTCCCCGCCGACAAGGGCAGCCCGCGCAACCAGAATCGCCCGTGCCGCTCGACCACCGCCTCACATTCGTTCGTCTGGCCCGGCGGGGCCACCCATTGCGCCGTCAACGTCGCCGTCGCATCATCCAGCCAGCCCCGCACCGTCACCTTGTCGGCGGCAATGACCGCTCCGGGCTTCGGCCAGGTGAAGGTCAGGGCGGGCGGCTCGGTGTCCGGTTCGAGGACGAAGGTGAAGTTGGTTTCCGTCACGTTGCCCGCGCGGTCGGTGGCGCGCAGGTGGAAGACGTTGGTGCCCGGTGCCAGTTCCACGTCGTAAGCCTGGAAGTAGTTGGTGGTGAACTCGTGCGTGGCGGCGGCGTAATGCCGGTCCCGCACGAACACGCGCTCGTTGGTGACCGCGCCGAGACTGTAAGTGGGGCCGCGCAAATCCTCGGCGCTCCACCCGTGGAGTTGCAGCAGCGGCCGACTTCTCTGTGAGGTTGTGCTCACAGTAAAAGCGTCAGCACATCTGGTTGGCGTGTTGAGTTCACTTCATTCCTCACGGCGAATAATCGCCGCGCTCTTGTAACCGCCTGCCGCAATTGCGACCACACCCACAAGGTCGGCGGGTATGTTAAGTTGGCCCCAGCGATTATCACCCCAGCCCATGATCGTGCCGTCTTTCCGCAAAGCAAGGCTGTGCGTGCTTCCCGCTGCAATGGCAACCACCTCGCTGAGGTTTGGCGGTGGTTGGGCTTGGCCCCACACATTATCTCCCCAGCCCACCACACGGCCATCGGCTTTCAAGGCCAGACCATGGCCGCGACTGGTGCGCTCCCCCTCCCCATAGGCAATCGCCACTATGTTTGAGAGGCCTGGGGGCACGTCTGGCACATGTCCCCAGCGAACAACCGTGCCGTCACGCAACAGTGCCATGCCACTGGATTGGTTCGGCATGGTGCCGGATATCACCACCGAAAGCAGATTGATTGAGGTTGCTGGTGCCTGCCCCGCAGCCATCATGCTTGGAGGCCAAAGAGTGATTTTTGAGTTGCGATCAGCGACTAGGAATTGACCCTCTGAAGCAGCAAGCAACTGCACGTCCCGCAGCCTGTGGGCATGATCCAAAAGTTCCGGCGAAGCGTCCCCCCAAACCGCAACTTGGCCGCTTTCGAGTAGAGCATAACTCAAATTCCGTCCGATGGCGAGGCTCCTAACCGACTTCAGCGGCTGACCGTCCAATCGGACGGTGCCGCTGGCAAACTCCAGCGATTGAACGGAAATGCCGGTGGCCTGGCCCGAGCGATTCCACCCCCACCCAACTACTTCGCCGGTTGCCAAAAGTGCCAGATTGTGATTTGGGCCGCAGACGATCGCTACAGCGTTGGAAACATCTCGGCCGTCGCATTGCAATGTGCGGCTGATCGATGCGCCTGTTTCCCACCCCCAATACATCACCCGACGGTTGGCTGGGATATCTGATGCGACACATTGAAAAATGGCCACTACCATCAAGAGTGCGAGTGTTTTCATAGACTTGGGTTGCTCACGCCATTTGTGCCTCGTGAAACAGAATTGCTATACTTGGTGATCGATACAGTGCCATCCGAATTAATTGTTACAACTTGAGAAACGCTCGGAAGATCCCCGTTGATCCCGTGCGCTCCAACCTTCCACTGCATGGGGATCACCCAAGTGTATCCTCCAGAAAACCACGGCGGCGGCAGCCCCGGTTCCGCAGCCGTATCGTTGAAAGTATTTTCTGCGGTTAGCGGACTAAAGTAACCTGCTGTCCCATGATACAGCGAGGCCGGAGGAACATTTGTATATGCACCCCAGATACTTGTGGCTGGCCCTGGAACTTCCCTAACCCACACTCGACTCAATGAAACCGTGGTTGGTCCCACCCATACCTTTTGCCGCATTATGGCCCCGGGGCTGCCCACCGAATAGGTGTTGGTTAGCGTGGAGTAGATCACACTCTTCTCTATTCCGCTCGGCTCCCAGACCTTGAAATGCTTCCGCGCCTTGTAGCCGTCGGGCAGCGTGGCCGTGATGGTCACGTTGTGGGCATTGCTGGGGGCGGTCCAGTGGGCGGTGGCGTTGGTCTGGGCGGCAAGGCTGCCCGCCGTGGTTTCCCAACTGGTTTCTGCCGGCAATTCCGGCACCGAAGTGATGAAAACCGTCTCCCCCACTCCGACATTGGTGCGCATGCGGTTCGTGGGAATCGCCGCGTCGCAGTAGGAATAAAGCACCCGCTCCAGTCCGGCTACATCATGCCGGGCGTGACTGACCCCGGGAACCGCAGGGGACAAGTCCACAGTTTCTCCTTTGGCCAGTTCCAAGAAGCGGTATCCGTTCGCGCTCAATAACCCGATTGTCCCGAGCCGAATCCGCTCCGGCGCGATCATCCGCATGGGCGTGGGCCAGTCGTAAGGTGGCGTGGCATACGGGTCCAGAATCTCCGTCGCGCTCCCGCTCAACTCCCACAGGGTCCTCCACCGCGCCACGCTCCAGCCGCCGGTGAACAGCTTCACCACCGCCAACGCTTGCCGCGCATAATCCCACCGATGCCGCCATTCCCCGTCCACCAGTTCCAACCGCGTTTGCACCTCGCACTGCTCCATCGCCACCACCGGCGGGCCGATAACGTTGGTGGTCGTGCCTTCCTCAGAGGTCACCACTTCCGTCCCGTCCACCAGCACCGGCCACCAACTCCCCGGCCACGCCTGCACCGCCTGCGCCCCGCCCGAGGAACTCGTCCCCGACCGCTCGTCCACCACGTCCCGCTGCCGCCGCTGCCATCGGCCCATGCCCGCGTGCTGCCCCACTGCTCGTCTCTCTGAAAGCTGCTTGTTTCAGCCTGCAAATCATGCCGCTCCCGGAGCTGGGTGCGGGCGTAATACCGATCGAGATACAACCGCGACGGCTTCTCCCACTCCCCCTCCGGCGCGTTCGCCACCTCCGCCGCGTCATCGTCGGGATTGGCGGGCGGTTCCTCCGCATGCGGGTCGCCCGGTGGAACCGGTTCCGTCGGTTCCTGACCTGGCGGATACACCGTCACCGTCACCACGCCGACGCCGCCGCCACCAATGGGCACCACACCACTCCAGTTCGTGCCCGTCACCGTCACCGGCTGGCCGTTCACCCACACCGCGCCGTTCGTGCCCGACACCGTCCCGCTCACCGGCACGGTGCCGCCCCACAGGTCCCCGCCCGGCGGGTCCACTGTCACGGTCAACGCCCCCCGCACCAGCGTCAGGTTCGTCACCAGCGTGTTCGTCCAGGCATCCACGGCCCTCAAGATGAACGCGTTGGTCCCCGCCGACAAGGGCAGCCCGCGCAGCCAGAACCGCCCGTGCCGCGCTGCACAATCCCATGATTTTGACGGTTGCATGCTTGGCGATGGGCCGCGTTCTACCGGGGCGGGGAATTTCCGCCGGATTCTTTTTTGGTCTCCGGCAGGATGTGCAAGACCAAGGGGGCCGTCTCGAACTCAATCTCCTTTGTGGGATGCGCCCCCGAGGGCAGCCGACCTTTGAATGAAATTCGGTAGGTGCCCGGTTGCGACAAGTCAAAATAGTCGTCAAGCCGGAAACTGGACGGCAGACCACTTGAGCCGCGGTTCACGAGCGGTAATTGATACGACGGCAGCCGGGTATCCACTGGAACTTGGTGTGGCTTGAGTGGCTGGATTTCGCCTCGGTCATTCTGGGCAGCCAAGCTGCCAAAGTCGGGCGCAAAACCGTCAATCGAACTGCCGCCTCTCACATAAATATGATTGGTGGCAGAGGTCCATACATAAGTCCGGCAGAAGACCGGCATGCCGACCACATACACGTTGGTGGCTGTCGCCATGATAAACCACATTCCTTCAAGATTGGTGTAAACCAAAGACTGACGCGTGGCCGGTCCAATCGGCAAACCGGGCTGCAACCGCAAGTCTGACGTGTGATCAGATCGGAATGGGTAAATCCACGCCTTCCCGTTTGTCACGACCAGGATGGAGGCTTCGTCCTTGCCATTGTCTGGAACGCATGAAACGGCATTGACCAGCAATAGGGCACTGAGGATGAATAGTATATGCGGCTTTTTCATGCTAATCACTCCAATGGGAAGGGCACGCTGTTGGTCTGCCAGTATGGGGAATCGGTGGCCATTTTGTCTTGAACTCGGCTTTCCCATTGCGGCGGCTCATCACAACGATCACCCGATGCCGATTGAGGATTGGTTGGAGTGCCCGACATTACAAAGTGAAAGGAATTCGTGCCGACCTTCGCTGCTCCTGCCCAATCCCAACTGGCCATTTTCAATGGCACTGGCTTTCCTCCTGGTGGCAGGAAAAGCAGGAACGCCTGGTAGGAGTCTCTACGCGACAGAAAAGCTGTCCACGGCAAAAGCGGGTCGCCGGGCGTGTCAGTGGTATTGTCGCTGCGGTAATAAGTGCTGGGGTCAGAGTCCGGAGCCGTCACCGGCCACCTTCGATAGACGTAGTCGTTGCTCAAAGCGTCAACTCCCTGGGCCACCAATTGACGGGCCACATTGGTTCCTTCGGGGTTGGCGAAGTTTTCTTTGATTTCGGTGGCCAGCAGTTGAACCATCTCAAGAAGGAAACCGCTGTTCGTGAAGCCCCTCAAGGCCGCGACACTAGGGATTTCAAAGGAAAAGAACATGCCCACGTCGTCCACTGTGCATCCCATACCGCAGGTCAGCCAATACCCTTGCCAGTCCCTATCGGGATTGCTGGTGCAGCGACCACTTACCCGCACTTGGTCTTTGGGGGTGAGCGTCCAAAAAACCGTGGGTTTGCGAACATCGAACGTCGCCGTCGCCTCCACGGTTTTCCCCTCCACTTCCGCCTTGCAGACAACCGTGGTTTTGAATCGCCGCGACCAGTAATAGTAAATCGTCGGGGTCGTCAGGTTCGTGAGAACCAGGGCGCGTCCGTATTGGGGGGTGTAGTCAATGTCTGCATAAGGCGGCCCCTCCACAGTCCACTGATGATTGCTGGCTGCTTGCCCGTCCGCCAGGGGCGGGTCGAACACCAGCGACAAATTCATCGGCTGGCCCGCCCAGCACACGGTCACGTCGTTGGTCAGCACGCCGCCAGTGAAAACGCCCGCGCCACTCCAGTTGATGTGCGCCTTTCGGTCAAAGCCACTCACCAAATGCACATAATGCTCGCCGCCCTCAACCCAGGGAGTGATGTCAATTTCTTCGCCCTTGTTGAGACTGGCGAACAAGCGGCCATCACCTCGCAACCGCCCGAGTATCCCCAATATGATCCGCTCTGGCGGAATGGTCCGCATGGGCGTGGGCCATTCATAGGGCGGCGTGGCATACGGGTCCAGAATCTCCGTCGCGCTCCCGCTCAACTCCCACAGGGTCCTCCACCGCGCCACGCTCCAGCCGCCGGTGAACAGCTTCACCACCGCCAACGCTTGCCGCGCATAATCCC